>ENA-ORLI01000242-ORLI01000242.1-human-gut-metagenome-genome-assembly--contig:-NODE-242-length-14531-cov-6.09664_pt1 | contig 14531 bp, 8 predicted proteins | sample MGYA00243015_ERZ508825 | MGnify/ENA primary metagenome ERZ508825 (study PRJEB26277, sample SAMN04329804) | human gut metagenome | biome: human-associated habitat | host: Homo sapiens | place: USA... | reverse complement strand
GCCCGAACGCAGGCGCCGCAGCGTGCACCACGTGCGCATTGCCGGTGCGGCGAACCGGTATCTGGCGACACAAGCTGCGGCGCATACGAATTCGGGGGCGATGAGCCCCGCATACGGGCCCGGGTTGAAAAGCGTGCCGGTTATTTTGAACAGTCCGTGGTTGGACTGCGCGAACCCATAGATCTGGCGTATGCCGACCCATGATTCATAGATGCCCAGCAGGCACAATAGCAGGAGCAGGAGCGTCGTCGTCCGCCGTTCGGCCGTAAAGACAATCCGCAAGGCGACATAGATCATCGCGGCCTGCAACAGCTCGTCATACCTGACTGCCGAAGCCAACCCGGGCCACAGGAACCTGCCTGCCGTAACCCAGCCCAGGAACAAGGCTACATATATATCCGTACGGTTCACATACAGGCGGGGCCGGTAGCACAGATAGTAACAGGCCGCCAGGGCCGTCAGGGCCGCGGTCGCCCGCAGGGACGAGAGGATATTTCCCTGCAACTCCTGCACGGGCATCTCGAGCGCCGGGACGAGCAGGAACCAGCAGGCGGCCGCCAACAGAAGCGCCAGCAGGCAACGCAGGAACGGATGGGGGCGCCGTATCATGACAGGTTGCCGGTTTTACGACCCATCGGCAGGAAGACGGGCAGACAGACGACCAGCGCCACGATCGAGAACAACGTCCCGCTGATGGCGGCCATGGCGAATGCGAACCAGAAAACCTCCTCGGGGCCGTCGTACAGGAAGGGCACCAAGCCCAGCACGGTCGACACGATGGTGAGCATGATGGGAATGATCTTGTGGTTATACGCCTTCAGGTAGAGCCGGATCCCGTGCTGGTGCGAAACATCGGCCCAGTTGTTCTGCTCGTTGATCAGGTAGATGCCGGCGTTGACGACAATGCCGCACAAGAGGACGAAAGCGGCGAACCCGCCCTGGTCGAAGACGAAATCCGACCAGCCGAACGTGAGGAACACCCCGATGAACGAGATGGGGATCATCAGGATGATTACGACGGGTTTGCGCAGGGATTCGAAGATGACGGCGCACATGCTGTATATTATCGCCACGACCAGCAGGATGAGCCACACCTGCTGTTGTTTCTCCTCCTGCCAGAATCCGGACGACGGCGAGTCGGCCCGGAACCCGATGGGCAGGATCTCCTCGTTGAATTGCTTGACGGTACGTTCGATCAGCCGTCGCCCCAGTTCGTACGAGCCGATGAAATCGTACCCGACCAATATCTGGTACGACTGCCTGTCGCGGCGGATGGAGACGCCCGTACGCTGTTTTTCGATGGAACCGACTGCCGAGAGCTTCGTTTGCCGCGAGCCGAGGCGCACCTGGGCATTGGCCACATGCCAGCGGTCGAAGCGGTCGCGGTCGCCCGATTCGAGCACGACCTGCTGGAGTTCCTCGCCGGTATAAACCGGCGACAGCCGCTCTTTGAAGAGCATCGTGCTGAGAATCCCGTAATAGTCGGCCACATCGAGCCCTGCGGCGGCGATTCGCTCGCCGTCGTAGCGGATGTTGAATTCGTTGTGGGGCAGCGACCAGGCGTTACCGTCCATTATTTCGGGGTTGGAGACGCGGCGGTTGCGGGACAGGGAGTCGATCAGGGCATCGGCATAGGCCGACAGCTGGTCGTAATTGTAGCCTTTGAGCTGAAACTGGTTCGAGCGGTAGTTGTTGACGACGTTGTTGTTGAACGAGTTGTCGTCGATGCCCCGGATGTACCAGGTCGCACCGCCGAAATTGATCGCCGCGGAGGTGAGCTCCTGTTTGAGCATCGCCGGGAACGGGCCGTTTTCGAATTCGGGTTTGAACGTGATCTCGATTTGCGCATTGTCGTAGGAGGTAATGCGCGTGCGGAACATGTCGACCTGGTCGAAACGGCTGATGTAGTTTTCCATATGCCGCACAACCTCGTTGAGCTGCTGGACGGTACACCCTTCGGCCATTCCCGCGTTGACATAAAGGCGTTTTTGTTCCGGCGTGCGGAAATTATTGTACCGGTTGGTCGCGGTGCGGAACAGGTGCAGCGACGACCCGAAGACTTTGTCGATCTGGAGCCGGTGCTCGGAGACAGCCTGGCTTCCCATGACGCTGTTGTAGGCGTTGGCCCATGCCGAGGGCTTCCCGTCCTTGCCTTCGGCGATCTTGTCCGGCAGCAGGAATGTCGGGATGCCGAACCCCCAGACCAGTGCCGCGATGAAGATCCAGCGGTGCCTGCGCCCCCAGGCGATGAACCGCCCATACCCGTGTGAAAACCGCACGATGAGCCTTCGCCGGCGCACGGACGACACCGTCATGCTGCGCCTCAGCGGAAATTTATCGAGCAACGACGGCACGAACAGCAGCGCGATGAGCAGGGATACGGCCAGGTTGACGACGATCACCAGTGAAAAGTCGGTCAGGTTGGCCTGCTGCTCTTCGGGCAGCAGCCAGACGATTCCCAATGCGCCGATTGTCATCAGCAGCGCTCCGAGGATGGAGACGAATACCCGGCGGTCGCGGTAGTAGCTGTAATGGTCGACCATGATGATCGACGTGTCGATGATGATACCCAGCGAGACTGTAATCCCGGCGAGCGTATAGATATGGATGTCCAGCCGGAGCAGGTTATAGAAAACCACGGCGATCAGGATATTGACCACGAGCGTTACCGTGATGATCAGCAGGTAGCGGAAATCCCGGCTGACCAGATAGACGAACAACAGCAGGATGGCTACGCAGAGCAGCGTGCGGAGGTAGATTTTATGCAGTTCCCCTGAGACGTACTGCGAAGCGTCGTAGGTCAGCGTCGCGGACAGTTCGGCCGGGAAGGAGGCTTGAAGGCGCTGCATCTCCGCCTTGACCGAAGAGGCGACCTGAAGGATGTTCGTGTGAGGCTCGCCGACCACCGAGAGGTTGATCGTATTGAGGCCGTTGATGCGGAAATAGCTCGCCGGGAGCGCTTCGCGCCAGCGTGCAGTGGCGAAATCGCGCAGGTAGTAGATGCGGCCGTTGCGGTGCGCGACGGGAATCTCCCCGAAGTCGAGCCCGGCACGGTTGCGGAGCTTCAGTACGACGCTCCGCTCGCTGCCGTCGGCTTGCGGGAGCGTCGTCATCCCGACCACGTCGCTGCGGAAATAATTCCGGAATGCCAGGGCGAGATCCGTGGCCGTGATCCCGGCGGCCTCCATTGCCTTGGGGTCGAACGTGACGACCCATTCGAAGGGGGTGACACCCGACAACACGACCCGCCCGACCCCCTCGACCTGCGACAGCGGGGTCGAGACGTGGGCCGTCACATACTCTTCGATGCGTTCGGAGGGCAGGTCGGCCTTGATCGTATAGACCAGCGTCTCGGATTCGCGGCTGCCGGAGGCGGCGAGTGAAATATAGGGATAGGAGATTTCCTGCGGCAATTTGGCATAGAGATTCCGGATCGCCGATGCGACCTCGAAGCGGGCGGCTTCCATATCCGTTCCCTTGCGGAATGCGACCGAGATGTTGCCGTAGCCTTTGGCCGAACGGGAAGAGACGTTCTCGCACCCCGCGACGGTCGACATGGCGCCTTCGATACGCGAGGTGGCGCTCTGCTCGATCAGGCGTGCCGAGGCATCCGGCCATGAGAAATAGAGGTCGATCCTCCGCTCGGCTGCCGACGGCGTATACTGGATATTGAGCATGGGCAGCATGGCCGCCCCGATGACCGCCAGCGCCGCCATGATCAGCAGCACCGAAAATGCGGGGATCCCTCTCCGCGACGGGGATATGGGTCGCGGGACGTTCATCGGCGGGGTCTGTAAATCTCGTAATAGGCCAGCGGGATGAAGAATACGCTCACCAGCGTACCCACAATCATGCCGCTGATGATGGTCAGCGACATCGGGAGCTGCAGGTCGGAACCCATGTCGCCGTGGGACAGGAACGGCGCTACGGCCAGGATCGTCGTGAGCGAGGTCATGACGATGGCTTTCAGGCGCCGCCGCCCGGCCTCCATGATGGCGTGCTTGAGCGCCATGCCCTCCCGCCGCAGCGTATTGATGGTGTCGATCTTGAGGATCGAGTCGTTGATCACGATGCCGCAGACCACGATCAGCCCGATCATCGACATCAGGTTGAGCGTCTGCCCGAATACCCAGAGGACGACGAGTGCCCCGAAGAGGTCGATGACGATTTCCGAGAGGATGATCCATGGCTGGACGAGCGATTCGAACTGTGCGGACAGGATGAAGAAAAGCAGCAGCAGGGCCACGGCAAGCACCCCGATGAGCTGCCCTACCATGCCGCGGTTCGAGAAATAGCTGCCGCTGAAGCTCACCTCGAAATGTTCGTCTTCCGCCACACAGCCCCGGATCGCGCCGATGACGGCCGGGACATCCTTGGCCCGGGGTGCGAGGTCGAGCGGGTAATAGTTACCCTCGGCTCCGGCCACAACGTGCTTCAGGTCGCGGGTCATTGTCTGGCGCATCAGGATGCCGGCCGGGATTTCGGCCTCGGTGGTGTGGATGAACGTATTGCCGAGCAGATCGTCCAGACTGCGCAGGTCGTTGCCGATCACCACCGGCAGCGATTCATCGCCCGTAGTGACCGTGAAGAGCGTATTCTCGTTGAGCGCATTGCGCAGCGTGGCTATGAGGTCGTTGTAGGTCACGCCGTACAACGCCATCTGTTCGGGCTGTGCGATGTAGAGGATGTCCTCCTGCATGGCGACCGGCGGGATTTCCTGCCCGGGCAGCGTATCCTGTATGCGGTCGAGCAGCTGCTGCAACTGTTCCGGGTCGGCACTGTGCCCGGTCGTCGAGCGCAGGCGTGCGGTGAGCACGGCTTCACGCTCGGCGAAGATCATGTCGAAGACGTTGCCCGAAACGCCGAACGAACAGCGGGCCGCAGGGGCGTTCTCCGCCAGATAGCCGCGGATGACATCCTGAACGGGTGCCACGTCGTCCGGTTCATGGCACTTGAGGTAGACCGTCGCCTCGGCCACTCCGTTCTCCTCTGTGTGCGAAAGGACAAACTGCTGGACGCCCGCCATGACCGTGGATTGGAGAATGCGGTCACCCAGCGAGGCGACGAGGTTTTCCGTCCTGCGTGCATTCTCTTCGGCCGAGATGCGGTCGTTCCAGTCGATGCGGACTAACATGTCGCTGTAGGTCATCGCCGGCAGCCGCTCCTTGTCGATGCCCCGGAAGAGGAGTGCAAGCCCCAGTATCGAGATCGCATAAATGCCCCACATCAGCCCGCGGCGGCGGAAAAACCATTTCAGGATGGCGTCGTACCCGTCGATGACCCGGTCGAAGGAGAAGAACGCGAGCCACGGCGTAGGCCGGAAAGCCTGCTGCCGGCTGTACCACCAGCGGTAATAAACCGGCAGTAACGTGACGGAGACCCCGTAGGCGACGAACAGCGTGATGGCTACGGCCATGGCCTGGTCGTAGAAGAGCACCCCGGCCATGCCGTTGAGGAAGATCAGCGGGACGAATACCGCGCAGGTCGTCAGCACGGACGACAGCATGGGAACCATGACTTCCTTGGTGCCCTGCGTGACGGCCCCGGCCAGCTGCTCCCCGCGTATCCAGCGGGCCGTGATGTTGTCGATGACGATGATCGAATTGTCGACCATCATACCGATGCCCAGCACCAGTCCCGACAGGGAGATGATGTTGATCGAGATATGCAACAGGTAGAAAACCAGGATCGAGATGAGCAGCGTCACGGGAATGGTCAGGATCACCAGCATCGGCGACTTCATGTCGCGCATGAAAAAGAAGATGATGACGCAGGCCAGCAATGCCCCCGTGATGATGTTGTTTATCAGGTTCGAAATCGAATAGTCGAGCAGTTCGGTCTGGTCGCGCGTGACGGTGAACTCCACGTCCGGATAGTCGTAGCGGAACTGCCGGAGTTGCTTGTCGAGCTCGTCCTTGAGCTTCGACATGCGGGCGTCCGCCTGCTTGACGACCGCCAGCGACACGGCGTTGCGGCCGTCCGAAAATACCATGCCCTGCCGTTTGCGGGGGTGCTCGACGATCGTAGCCAGTTCTTTGAGGCGGAACAACCGGCCGTTGATTTTCAGAAAAATATCCTCTATATCCTTCCGGCCGTTTATCGCCGACTGGAATTTCACGTTGTACTGGTATTCCCCGTCCCGGATAACAAGGCTCCCCAGCGTCACGTTCGCCCGGCGCAGCGCCCCCTCGACGGCGGCCATGGTGATGCCCGCCTGGCGGAGTTTCGCCTCGTCGGGGATAACCAGCAGTTCCGGGGCAACGGTGCCGCTCAGGTCGACCATGGCCACCTCGGGCAACTGCTCGATGCGCTTGGTGATGACCTGCGAGGCAAAACGGCTCAGCGCCGCGAACCGGTCGGATACGGGATGCCGTTCGTCCCGGTGCCCGGCCGGTTGATCCCCCCGTACGGTGAGGTTGATATAGAAGGCCGGGATGTCGGTGACGCTCGCCTTGATTACCTTCGGGCGCTCCACGTCGCGGGGCAGGGAGGTCGTCGAACGGTCGATCTTCTCGTTCACTTCGATGAACAGGTAGTCGATGTCCGAGCCCTGCTCGAAGGTCAGGCGGATAATGCCGTTTCCTTCGCGGGCCTCGCTGCGCAGGTCGGTCAACTGCGACAACTGGATGAGCTGTTGCCGCAGCGGGGTGATGACGGTTTCATCCAGCTGCCGGGCCGAAAGCCCCTGTGCGGGAATCTGCACCGTGATATACGGCGCGTCGACGTCCGGCACGAGCGACACAGGCAGCAGGCGGCTGCTGACAATGCCCAGGATGAGCAGGACGACGGCGATCATCGTCACGGCGATAGGCCGGTCGAGAAGTTTGCGTAACATGGGTGCGGTGTTATTGTTCCCTGCCGAGCGAGACCTCCGAGCCGTCGGCCAGATTCAGGTTCCCCGAGACGATCACCAGGTCGCCGGGGTTGAGCTCCGCCCCGCGATCCAGATTCGCTTCGACCACATACTCCCGGCTGTTGGCCAGCGAAGTATGTACGTAAGTCCATTGCGCCCGGCCGTCTTTGTAGCGGAAGAGTACCTCGAGATTGTCGCGGATGACCACCGCGCTCTTCGGCACGACCAGTTGCCCGGGCACCTTTTGCCGCACGGCCACCCGGACGTTCATCCCGTCGGCCAGCGTGCCGTCGTTGACGACCTCGGCATCGACCTGCACCTGTCCGTGCACATCGATCGAAGGGTTGATCGCCGTAATGCGTCCTTTCACCTCCTTGCGCAGGTCGGCGAACGGGCTGACGCCGATCTCCTGCCCCGGGCTGAGCAGCCCGTATTCGGATTCGAGGACAGAGAAGCGGACGTTCAGCCGGCTGTCGTCCAACAGGGTACAGAATTCGCCTTTCGATTTCTCATAGACCTGTTGTTCCACATCGGCGACCTTTCCCGCAAAGGGAGCCCGCAGGGTACAGTGAGCCAGGCTGCGGCGGGCGCTGAGCAGCGATGCCGTGGCATCGGCATACCCCGAGCGGATGCGTGCCAGCTGCATGACCCCGGCCGGAGGGGTGACCGTGTCGCCGGCCTGATACCCCTGTCCGACCAATACGTCGTAAAACCCCAGCCGCGCCTTGTCCAATGCCAGCCGCGCCTTGTGCAGCTGAAGGGCGTAGTCGCTCGTGTCGATGCGGGCGATCGGCTCCCCGGCGCCTACGCGGGATCCGTTCTTCGCATCGATCGCCGCGATTGTCCCCGAAACCTCGAAGGAGAGCGTGCTGCGCTTCGAGGCTGCCAGCCGTCCGTTGCTGATCAGCTCCCGCATGAAGTCGCGCCTTTGCAGCGTATCCACCGTGACTTCGTTGTGTTCGATACGGTGCTGCATGCGATCCTGTGCCGCATCGGTCTTTGCGTTCTTCGTTTTGCCGCAGCCCGCGAGGAGCGCTGCACAAAGCAGATAAAGGTAGTGTTGTTTCATGGCAAGGGTTATTCTTCGATGAGGCGGTCGAACTCGACGCTGATATCGGTGTGGGAAATGAAGTCGTAGAGGGTTTTGCGGCGCAGCGAGTAGTAGTAGTTCCAGAAATCGGCCAGCGCCGACACGTAGGTCTGGCTGGCCTGGTCTTTTTCGGTCTGCGCCGTATTCATGTCCGTAACCGACACCGTGCCCCGCCGGAAATTCTCCATCGCCATGGCATAGCGGCTTTCAGCGACCTCCCGTGCCCGGGCGGCCACGATGCATTGGTTCCGCTGGTTGTGGAATTGTTCGATGAGCGTATAGATTGTGTGCCGATAATCGGTTTCGTCCTGCTCGATCTGGTTGCGCACCATGTCGGCCCTCGCCTTGGCCATGCGGACACGGCCCTTGCCCATGCCCCAGTCGAAAAGCGGGATGGAAAACTGAAGTCCGATGACCTCCTGGTCGAGCAGGTTCGAATAGGCCGTCCGGAACTCTTCGCCGGTTTGGGACAACCCGAACCGGGCATTTATCGTGGCCGTAGCGCCCCGTTCGGCCTTGGCCTGGGCGATGCCTGCCTCGGCGTTGAGCGCTCGCAGTTGGTTGCCGGCATTGAACGACGAGTTTTCCAGCGCCTTGTCCAGTACGGTCACATAGTCGATCTCGATGGCGGGGATTTGCTCGTCGAGCACCGGGTCTATATCGACGTTCTCGCTGTAACGCAGGTAAGAGTTGAACCTCATGCGCTGCTCGCGGACTGCCAGTGCCGTGTCGTTGATCGCCAGGCTGTCGTTGAGCATGCGCAGTTGCAACTGGAGCAGCTCGTCGTTGGTGATGCTCCCCAGTTTGAGCCGTTCTTCGGCTATGGAATAGAGGGATTTGGTATTGCCGTAGTTCTTGACGGCGATGGTATGCCTGGTTTTGCTCAGCAGCAAGCTGAAATAGTAGCTCACGGCCTGCACCGTAATGTCCTCCATGGCTTCGATGTAGGTGCGTTTGGCCAGTTCGTACTCTTTCGGGGCGATCTTCTTATTCCATTTGAAACTGTTGTAGGCAAAGAGCGGCTGGGTGTAGGAAAGCGTGATGGGCTGTGAATAATAGGATTTAGACTCCTTGGGGGCGAACTGGTCTAGGCGGTTGAGCGACGAGTAAAGCCTGAGGGTGCCGCCCGTCAGAGTGATATTCTGCTGGATGGCAAGCCCCAGTGTGTTTTGCAGGTTGTAGTTCTCCAGATAACGCATCTCTCCGGTGTCGTAATCCTGCAACAGGCGCAGCGAACGGTCGAAACTCAGCACCTCGCCGCTCAGGTTGAGCGACGGAAGCCGGCTTGCCTGGTAGGAACGGAACGACCAGTACGAGGAGAGAAACGTATATTTGGCGACCATCGCGGCGATCGAATGGTTTTGCGCCGAATAGATCGCCTTGTCGAGCGTCAGGCGGAGTTGTATCTGCTGCGATTCCTGTGGCGCAATTGCCGAACTCTGCGACCGTGCCGCTGCGGGGAGTATGGTTCCTGCGACGACGATTAATATCTTTCGTATGATCTCCGGTATCATAGGCTTGTTTTGGTGTTAGGAGATGGATCGAGTTGCGGAATTTCAGGGGGCATATGTCACTGTCCCGGAAAGGAGTGGGAACGACGCTCTGCAGTGTCGCGGGGCGGAGTATTCAAGTTCGAAGTGTGAATAACTGTTTCCAGCGACTTGCTGACGGATCGTTATCTCGGACGATGGTTTCGGCAACAGGTATGCAAAGGGTGGCAAACATGGGCTGTTTGTTTAAATTGGAGAGATGATTTCATTAATTTATTTACTATATAAAGTGGGTGTCGGTTATCAAATTTAAGCAGAATAATATTATTTGACAAATATTTTCTTAATTATTATCGTGTAACCTTTTTTAATTGTCGTGTCATAAGAAATATAGTTGTTGCTATAGTCATTTCAACGTATACGCAACCACGATCGGGTTGTCGCTCTCCTTCGAACACTCCAGCAGGTTTTTGATCTTGGGGCTCAGGTTTTTCCTGTATTCTTCGGGGATTTGCGGAGAACAGGTGCCGAAAAACGTATCGCCGTAGACGGCTATCGGCTGCTGGATAATATCGCGAATGACCAAACTTGTATCCGCACCTTGCGTAGTATCCCATACATAAACGGCATCTGTTTTCTTATCCCAGAAATAGGGTTTGGCGACTATATATTTATTCCATTTATGGCCGATCTCAAAGGATGCATGGCTTTTCGTAGCAAGGAATTTACCGCCATACCTTGTATAATTGTTTTCCTTAATTAGATCATTGACTTCCTGTGGAGATAATTTTTCGTCATAACGCCTCCATACACTCTTTTTCTGACAGATCACATATTCCGGTTTTACGACGGAAGCGGTGGTGAACTGGTAAACCGTATCGGAATAGACCGGAGTATAGAGAAGGGCTCCATCGCAGTCATAAGTGAAACTGTTGACTGCAAAATTGTTGTCTTGCAGAGGTGTCGGGGCGAATCCTTTGTAAAGGACGGAGTCTTTGTCGGAAACGAGAATCGCCCAGTTTTCGTCGTCGTTGAAATCCTGTCCGGGAATTTGAAGGTTTATGGATAGGCTGTCGATACGTGCCAAATAGCAGTTCGCTATTCCCTTTTCCCTCCGTAGGAATGTCCCGTCATCGGTGGAATAATAAAGGTAGGAGCGGGCCAGCGCGTCATTTACAAGTATTTCATTCCGGATGGTGTCGACTTGCATATCCCAGATACTAATGTATTCTTTGGGCCCTCGGCCTTTGTTCTTGATGCGGAACAACAATTTGCCTGTTTTGTCGAATACAAAAATTTGCTGAGCCGCAAAAGAATCCATTATGAAGATTTTATCGTTTGTAACGATCATTTTGTCTATTACACCGACGGGCTCGGATGAATCCAGTTTTATGTAGTCGATCGATTTGACCATATCGAGCATTTCATCCATGCCGATAACTCTGGCATTATCGGCCCGAATCGGGTGCGGAGTGTCGTGGGTGATTTTAATAATTTTCGTGTCGGACAGTTCTAATGCCCTGCTGTCGTTTTGTGGCTGGGCTCCGCATGCCCAGATCAAGGCGGTTAAAATAATGGCGGTTAGTTGTTTCATGTGGTTTTCTAATAATATGGAACCAAGAGTTTCTGCGGCTATTTCAGCGTATACAAAGCTAATATGGGGTTATCGCCCTCGTTCGAATTGTCCAGTAATTTTTTGAGTCGGGGATTAAATAGGTATCTGTATTCTTTTGGTATTCCTACTGTGGGGGAGATGCTGACGAATGTGTTCCCGTAAACGGCCTTCGGATGGCCGATAAGATCTCGTATTGGCGACGGGATACCTTCATCCCATTTGTAAATGATATTATTCCGTTTATCCCAAAAATGGGGTTTCACTCCAACATACTCTTTATACTTACTATCGAGAGTAAAGAACACATGGGTTCCCGTCGCAATAAAATCGGTACCACTTCTCGTGTAATTGTTTTCTTTAATCCGCTGACGTATTTCCAATGCCGTTAATTTTTCATTATAAAGTTTTCATATGCTTTTCTCCTGGCATATCACATATTTCGCATAGGCAGTTGCCGGGGACGTGAACTGGTAAATGGTATCGGAGTAGACCGGAGTATATAGTAGGCTTCCGTCATTATCCCTGTAAAAACTGTTGACTATATAATCGCCTTCCTGGATCGGTTTAAATTCGAACCCTTTATAGATTACCGAATCTTTATCGGTAATGAGTATCGCCCAGTTTTCCTCATCATTAAAATCTTGTCCGTTGTTTTGGAGATTTACGTATAGGCTGTCGATACGTGCTACATAACAATTTGCAATGCCTTTTTCCCTGCGGATAAACTGTCCGTCATCGGCGGAAAAATAGAGATACGATCGCGCAAGGGCGTCGTTCAGCAGGATTTCATTCCGAATTGTGTCGACCTGCATATCCCAGATACTAATGTATTCCTTCGGCCCCCGGCCTTTATTTTTGATACGGAATAATAACTTACCGGTTTTGTTAAATACAAAGATTTGCTGTGCAATGTGAGCATCCAGTATAAAAATTTTGTCTCTGGTTACGACCATTTTTGAGATTTCACCGATGGGTTCGGATGAATCCAACTTTAAGTAATCGACCTGTCCGACCATATTGAGCAACTCAGCCGTGCTGATGATTTTGGCATTGTCGGCCCGGATCAGGTGCGGAGTGCCGGGCATGATATGAATTGAGTCTACATCAGACAGTTCCAATGCCGGGCTGTTTTTTAGTTGCGTGGTTCCGCAGGCGGCGCAGAATAGGGCGGCTATAATTGTGGCTGTTAGTTGCTTCATATGCTTTCTTATTTGGTCTTCTGCTTGGGTGTTTTTACGATTATTTCAACGTATACGCAACCACGATCGGGTTGTCGCTCTCCTTCGAACACTCCAGCAGGTTTTTGATCTTGGGGCTCAGGTTTTTCCTGTATTCTTCGGGGATTTGCGGAGAACAGGTGCCGAAAAACGTATCGCCGTAGACGGCTATCGGTTGTCGGATAATTTCATGGACAATTGCATCTTCATCCACATTGGCAGTGTCCCATGCAAACACTATGTCGGTTCTTTTATCCCAAAAATAAGGTCTGGGGGTAATATATTCCTCCCATTTGTGGGCTATTTCAAAAGAAGCATAATTTCCCCCATCAAGAAATTTACCCGCATATCTTGTGTAGTTGTTCTGTTTGATTAACTTATCTACTTCCAGAGGGGGTATTTTTTGGTTATAAAGATTCCATATGCTCTTCTTTTGGTGGATCACATATTTAGGTGATACTATGGATATAGACATAAATTGGTAAACAGTATCGGAGTAGACTGGAGTAAACAAAAGCTTTCCATCGCAGTCATAAGTAAAGCTATTGTTAATAAAATTATCATTTTGAAGCGGTGTAGGCTCGAAGCCCTTGTAGAGAATGGAGTCTTTGTCGGAAACGAGAATCGCCCAATTCTCATTGTCGTTAAAATCCTGTTCTGGGGCTTGATAATTTATATACAAACTGTCGATATGCGCCAGATAACAGTTCGCCACTCCCGTTTCCTTACGGAGAAACGCTCCGTCATCGGTGGAGAAATAAAGATAGGAGCGAGCCAACGCGTCATTTACAAGTATTTCATTCCGGATGGTGTCGACCTGCATATCTCTGATGCTCTGATATTCTTTCGGCCCCCGGCCTTTATTTTTGATACGGTATAACAGCTTGCCCATTTTACTAAATACGAAGATCTGTTGGGCAACATAGGCATCCAGTATGAATATTTTATCTTTTGTTACGATCATTTTGTTGATTACACCGACGGGCTCGGATGAATCCAGTTTTATGTAGTCGATCGATTTGACCATATCGAGCATTTCATCCATGCCGATAATTCTGGCATTATCGGCCCGAATCGGGTGCGGAGTGTCGTAGGTGATTTTAATAATTTTCGTGTCGGACAGTTCTAATGCCATGCTATTGCTTTGTGGCTGGGTGTCGCAAGCACAGAACAGGATGGAGGCTAAAACAGCTGCGGTTAATTGTTTCATTTATAAAATTTATTAGTTAGATAGTATATTATAGATTGGTAGCATGTAACGGTTGATGCAATTACAACCAAAGCTGATAAATACACCAACCGTTACTGAATTAATTATGAGTTTGTACAATCGGTGCCATTGAAGCAATTTCCAGCCCCAATTTCACAGACTACCTGTTTCCCGTAAAAAGGTTTACCCAACCAATTGGTTGTAACGCACTCTTTCAGCGAAGGTAGCCAACGTTCACCAAACCAATGATCGGAGTTTTCGTTCCATGATTGTCCATTCCACTCAAACTCTGCCAATGCATCCACATTGGCCTGGATCATTGCGGACAGGTCGTCCTTGGCAATGCTCTTCATAAATACGGCCGAGGCTGCCACCAAGCCGAACGTAATTTTCTTTTTCATAGCGTTTTTCTTTTTCTGTTCGTTCACAGTTTACTCGATGCGTTGTGTCTATCCTTTCAACAACGGCTAACCCGCTTGGGGTTTGGGATCAATTGACTATTTTTGCACAACCTCCTTTCCTTTTCCGGGATTTGGCGGCCGGGCGGAGAAAACGTGTCTTTTCCCGAGGCAATTCTCCGCCCTCGTTTTTCCCGATAATTATTCCTCAACCATACCGATGATCTTCAGCGAAGTGCTGCCGGCGGACGTATTGCAGAAGACCCGCAATGTTTTGTCGATAGCCCCGGCCGTGTCGGGGATTATCTCCACTTTGACTTCTGATTTCGCTCCGGGCATGACGGGGCTCCGGTTCCTAGACGGTTTCGTACACCCGCAGGAGGCGTCGATGTGGGTTATTACCAGCGGTTTGTTCCCCGTGTTTTCCAGGACGAAGGCCGCCTGTGCCGTGCTGCCGATCCTCAAATCCGGAACCTCGATTTCCGGTCGGGCGATACGGATGTCGGTCATGGGAACTTTGTCCGCCTTCTTCCCGGATATTATCTCCTTATACAGCTCCCAAAGCCGCGGCTTATGCGTCGGAATGCCGACCAAAAGAACCTTGTAGGTGCTGTCGAGGAGAAAACATAGGCAGGCCAGGTTCTTCGGAAAGCCAATC
>ENA-ORLI01000227-ORLI01000227.1-human-gut-metagenome-genome-assembly--contig:-NODE-227-length-15072-cov-7.3259_pt1 | contig 15072 bp, 5 predicted proteins | sample MGYA00243015_ERZ508825 | MGnify/ENA primary metagenome ERZ508825 (study PRJEB26277, sample SAMN04329804) | human gut metagenome | biome: human-associated habitat | host: Homo sapiens | place: USA... | reverse complement strand
AAATCACCCAGGAAAGGGAAACGGTATACCACATTCGCATCCAGCTTCACATCTCCGATTTCATCCAGATAACCAAACTGTTTATCTACGGGACAATAAGAACCGGGACCGATAGAGCGCACTGTAAACGCACGGATACTGTTAGCTCCCCCAATATAGAACTGCTCGCTGTAAGGCGCTACAGTCTGGTTCCCATATGCATACAAAATTCCCCCCATCAAACGAGTGGCTATATGCTGTTTCTCTCCGACTTTAAACAAACAACGCACTTCGGATGTCATTTTCAGGAATTGCGCATAAGGACTGTTTAATAACTTCTTATCTGTTTCCTTGAATCCCTTCCCAAAAGCAGCATACACCAACGAAGTCAGATTACCTGCCGAAGTAAAGGAAGTTTCCCACCATAAATTATTGCGTTTCTTCAACGGGGCGTTATCATACGTAAACGTATAACTCATAGCTGGAATAAACTGATTTCCCAAACTGATTTTCAAGCTCCGGTTCTTGTCCACTATCGTATCAAAACGTGTAGTAGTATGCTGCAACGTATTAAATGCCAGTCTGAAAGGAGTCACAGTATGTTTCCATACCCGCGAAGGCTGGAAATCATATGACACCGTTCCACCGAAAGAAAGCATTTTAAAGAAGCGGGCACGATTCAACTGACTGGCATACAACTTGAATGAGGTATGCTGCGGAAATCGCGAGCTCATCATTTTTTTACTCATCCACGGCAACACCAGGCGAGGATACTCCAATGAAAAAGAAGTCCCCAACTCGTATGAGTTCAATTTAGAACTGTTCCCGTCCGCCGTAGAATTGGTCTGCCATTCGTATGACCCTTTCAACTGGAAAGAAAGCGTGGCAGCTGTACGCATGAAATTCTTCCGCGAGAGGCTGAAAATCGCTCCGGGACCAGTCTGATCCGTACTTTTGGTAGTCACATTGAATTCCAGTTCTCCGTCATACGGCAAATCGAATGTAGCATTCATCCGCACATTCAGCGTATCACACCCCGGCAATGTATCTTGCGGGGCATAGCGGAACTCGGCAAATTTGAAAATGCCCAAACGCGCCAAGGCTTCCTGCGTGAAATTCTGACGGGCCTGAGAATAAAGCTGCCCTTTCTGGTAAAAGAAGCGCTTAGCCAATACTCCGGGGCGGATACCGGGTTTCTTACCGCTATAGTGTAAAGTCATTCCCGGAAAGACGATGGAATCAGTAGGTTCCTCTCCTTTATATCCGGTAAGATAAACAGAAGTATTCCCTATATAATAAGGTCTTTTCGCATCGGCAGGCACTCCAGCTTTCGGGACAACCTGCAAACTGACCATTCCCGGTTTGCGCAAGGTATCCGCACGGAAAGTAATGAATTCGGGACGGAAATAATAATAACCATTGTTACGGAAAAGGGTACTCAGCCGCTGGCGCTCCTCCTCCAGTTTCAACACACTGAAATTATCTCCTTTATGCAATACCCTCTGGTCATAAGCAGCCCTGATCAGACTATCGGCGCGAGGAGGATATTTCAGATACATGACAGAGTCCAGATAATAAGGGTTCGCCATATCAATCTTATAACTTAACTTGGCTTTCCGAGGATTCTTCAACGAGTCTACAGAATAAGTCACAGCACCATTGAAAAAGCCATAATCATGCAACAGATTGGTGGCCACCTTCACACGGGTTTCCGGATTCACCGTAGACAAATACACCGGAGTAGACCCCAGCTTGTTGAAGATCCAATGCCCCACCCCCTTTTTATCCTGGTATTTCACAAAATCATTGTATATCCACAAACCGAAAGGAATGGGAAAACGCAAGGAGTTGCTTCCCAAAATGGCATTATTGGGAGGATAAGACAAAGCAGCCTCCACCTCTTCCAAGGTCTGGACACCGGCAGGGGTCTTGTCTTCATTCAGAATCTCCATATTTTTCACACCGACATATAGCGTTTCGTCTTCCGGCAAATTCCTGGTAGTAGAGCAGGCAGCTGTCATCAGCAACAATACCGATAATAGAAGCAGGTTTATGTTATGTTTTCTCTCCATATCTCCAACAATCATTTTTTCTTCTTAGACTTGAAAATAAACAGTTCGCCCAGGTGACTCATCTTCTTGCGAAGCACAATACCCACACCGGTCTCTATGATCTCACCTTCCAGCACACTCTCATAGTTCTTGTCGTGGAAGAGCTTGACATACCGGGTACCGCTGTTGTCCAAGCGGTATTCTATGGATACATTATCAATAAAGGTTTCATCCTGCTGTACCGTACTTCCGGTAGACACTTTACCGCCTACCACTATACGGAAGCGGTTATTCCAGAAACGTTTGGCGAACTGGAAATTATAATCCGTGCGTTTCCCGCCGCTATCGGCGTCATCCACCGTTTCCATGCCCACATTGATATCAAGTGCTTTCCCGGCAATATTCGAGATTTCGCTCTGCAGGAATGAGTTCAAGGCATTATTCACATTAAATCCTCCCGTAGAGTTTCCTTCAGCCATATACATTCCGGTCACCAGCATGGTGACAGCCAGTTTTCCCCGTTCCTCCACCGACATGGCATTCAGCTGGTCTTGCACAGACGCATCCTCGGGAGCCGAAAGGGTAAACGCCAGCCCCAGATTCTCCAGACTCTGGCTCAAAGCGATCCCTACATCAAACCCGACGATACGCGAAGTCTTTCCATCCTCGCCCACCGAAGCACGGACCCTTTCGGCCGCGGTAATGTTCAGTTGCGGATTCATGATATTTCCCGTCCACTCCACATAACTGCCATTTTGAATATTAAAAGTCTTCAGCGGAATAATCGGAATCTGGTATTTCATCTCCCCGCTCATCAAGGAATAACGCCCGGTCAGCAACATATCCCCCTGAGGAGTGTACTGGAATGACAAGTCTCCGCCTCCTTCCAGCAACATATAGTTGGAGCCGTCCGGCACCAGATCCACACGTGCCTGCACCGCCTGGTCTATATGCATGGTCATGGCCACATCCATCCCTCCCAAAGAGATTTGCTGGACAGAGGACTCCTCTACCGAAGTTGTGTCGTTGAAATTGACAAAAGTCACCATATCCCCCAAACGGTCGTTCACCGTCAAGGGAGAGTCTTTCAGGACATAGGTCACATTGGTCTTCCCCAAGATGTTCATGTTCCCCCGCATCACCAGTTCCTCCACAGGACCGCGCAGCGTTGCGTTAAAATCCACATACATCTTGCCGTAAACCATAGCCCGCTTGGTACGGGGAGCATTCAGCAACTCATAATTCTCGGCATGCATTTTAAGGTTCACTGCCGTCCGTTCCAAATCCGAGAAATCCACCTCGCCGTTAATGGTAAAAGGAGTCTTGCCTTTGGTGAATATATCGAACTCCTTGAACATCATCTTACTGTTCACCACCTGCACCGGTTCATTATCAAAACGGAACATGGCAGACATCTCCGGCATGAAGAAAGTCACGGAATCCAATGCCAGTTCCCCATTCAGCAAGGGTTTGGCCGGATCACCTTTCATGGACAATGTTCCATCAATATCCCCGTCCAGTTCCACCATGCGGTCGGGCACAAACGGATTGGCGACATTCAGCGGAAAATGTTCGAAGGCTATATCCGCGCTCAGGCTTCCCGTTCCTTCCTCCGCGGGCAGATAGATACCTCCCAAATGAGCTATCTCCTCACCATCATGGCGTATATAGGCATCCAGATGATGATCCTTTGCCTCACCGGGCAGATACACACCACCCAGTTCCCAATTTCCCAACGCACTGCCTTCATATTTGAATTCATCTATACGCAAATCACTGCTCACCATCATATACGGACCGGAATCTATATAATGCGCTTCTGCTCCGATCCATCCTTCCATATCAGGCATATAGGGAAGGATACGCCGGAATTCTTTCAGATTGATGCGTGAAAGCTCCACCGTCATATCCTGTTTGGCTATGGTATCTTCCCGATTGGTATAGAAACTGAGTCCGGTCCCCTGCTCGTCATGCAAATCCAGATTTGCATGAATCCGCCCGTTGTCAGCCAGATAAATATAGTTATTTTTATTCACGGTAAAAGGACGGTATACCAACGTGGGATGCTCTGGAAAAACCTTCATGCGTATGCCGTGGCGGCGCAGGTCGGCCATCACGCCCATATATACTCCCTGTTCTTTACGGGCATTCAGGTATTGAACCAACAACTGGGCACTGTTGTTTCCCACATTTCCCTCCAGCGTCACATCAAACGCCTCCTGTCCCGGTTTGGGTCCGTTCACCACTCCGCTCAACATATTTATGCCATTCAGGTCCTGCTGTACATCCAGATAAATGGTATCCAAAGTCAGGCTGTCTGTACGCAATCCATATAAATAAGCCTCCCCGTTCAATCCCTCTGCCGGAGATGAATCCACATCCATAAACAGACGACTGTATGACAACCCCATCATTGACAGATAATTGGCTATCGGATTATCGGGACCGGAAGATATTTTCAGACATAGTCCCGGAAGAAATTCCCGAAGCTCCTCCTGTTCAATATGTTTGCTTTCCCATTGTTCCGCCAGTTTCTTCATCAGCAAATCCGCCCTGCCGGAAATGTATTCCATGTGCCCTGCTCCTTCCAGACTCAAATCAAGATCCCCCGCACGCAGATAAGCAAAAGTGGAATCTCTGGAAGTGCTGAATCCAGCAAACAGGTCCTTGGAATGGGAAGTGCGTTTGGCAGTGACAATCGTGGCATTCGTCATCTCGGCCTCTACGACATACCTTTTTCTGAGGTCACTGCTGAAACGGACACCCAGGTGCTGAGAGGTCTGAAAACGGGTATCCATCAGATGAAGCGCCTGCCAATCCAAATGAGCCACATCCATTTTCAAGTCGCCCGAAACATCATGAGGTTTCAAGATACCATCCAAATGCGCCTTGATATCCATGGTCCAGTTTTTCACTGCCAGTGAAGCATGCACCTTCGATTTCTCCAGTCCGGCAGCCAATGAAATTCCTGTCAGATGATAACTGCCATAATGGAAACGGTCTATGCCGCCCTCCGCATTGAAATAAGTACGGGGAGAAAAAAAGTCAAAACCTTCCCCCTCCACTTTCAGACGGGTGGACAAGGTGTACAAAGAATCGGCAGGCATAAACTGGTGCAGGTCAAAATGATTGACAGCCAAGTCTGCCTCATACCTGTCACGCGACAAGTCGTATTTGGCAAACAGACGGGCTGCCCGTTCCATCTTGAAATCATCCGCTACGGAGATGCTGTCATTATAAACCGTTATAGGAATAGTATCGGCCGCAACCACCGCCTGGGCTTCGGGCTGCATCAGCAGCAGGTCCGTGCCCATTTTAGTGCCCGCCATCGTAAATTTGCCTTCCAAGCGCGTTCCGTATGGAATTTCTATTCCTTCAGCCAACGTGGAAACAAACTTCAAATCCTTGGTTTCAGCTTCCAAAGTGATATCCCCCCCGCGCAGCAGACTGTCTGTCAGATGGGTTAGCTCCCCCCGGGCGAACAATCCCAATGCACCGGGCAGCTCGGCAGTCAGCGTAGTCAGTTTCAGCTTGTTCAAATCACCGTCGATCCCTGTACGGATGCGCAAGGGTTCGGAAGGATACTGCCGGATAAACTTTTCATCCATACTTCCCATGAATCTCACCACATCCGGCTTTCCTATATCAGCCATCAGCCGTGCGGACACCAAGCCTTCATCCTTAAAATCCAAGGCATTCCAATCCATCGCAGCGTTCAGTTCCAGATAAGAATCCCGGGTTTCCAGTTTCAATGAAGGCACACGCAGCACCTTGTCATTGGAAACCATCCGCCCTGTGGCAGAAACGATTTCCACTCCCGAACGCTCTTTCAGCACAAACTGGCTGATTATGGCTTTCATATTCCTACCTCCGTAGTATAGGGAATCCAGTTTCACACCGATATCCGTCAGTGCAATATGGGAGGGGTCCAGTCCGGAGGACAGGCTGTCGGCAGCCAGCGGCTTCCCGTTATCGTAACGCACACGTCCGTTCTCTATCCGAAACGTTTGCAGCGAATAGGCCGATTTATGCAAGTCTATCAGCCCATCGCGCAGTATGGCATTATCCAGCGAAGCCGCCAATGACAAGCTGTCCAAAGGCATATCCAGCGCAAAGGATACATTCTGTAAATCAATATCCTGCAATATTATTTTCCAATAGGCGGTGTCGCTTGCAGCCGTATCGGCCGCAGCGGTGTCATTCAGGCAAAGAGATAAATCCGTATCTTTCAACAAGACTTTGTTAACGATGGCAGTTTCGGGGTCCAGTGCCACTCCATGACTGGAAATGAACAATTCCCCCAAAGTACCGTTCAACTTCATGCCATGTATCAAGTCATTAGAATTCACTGTGGCTCCTTGCAGGGATATGCCATCCACTTCCACCTGCTTTTTCAGCAGTGGCAGCAACTGCACATTCACTTGCAGGCGGCGTACACTGAGCAACGTATCATTATGCGGGGAAGCAGCATCTACATTGGTCACCACCAGATTCAACGGAAAAGACAAAGAGATACGTCCCACGGAGATATTCATACCAGTAGCTTCCGAGGCATATACAGCAGCTTTGTCCACCAGAAAATTCTGAATAGGTGGCAAATAAATCAATATACATAAAATGATGAACAGAATGAACGGAGATGCTATCGTCCACAATGTCCAACGAACATATTTTTTCTTCATCGAGTGTCTGTACAAGTATTCCTGCAAATTTAAACAATTTTATCGGCATAATGGTTGAAAGAACGCAGCTTTTATCTTTTGTTTCCCATAATTTATTAAAAAAGAACTTACGGACTACCTGTTGCCACTAGGAAAGATCTATAATCTTACCCCCGCAAAATTTAAATCTTTCAGCTCTCCCGTCTGTTCCCATAATATGAACAATACGGACAAGCCGACAGATTTCCAAGAAGACGGAAGCTACTTCCAACGTAGACGCAGTTCCTTTTTCTCACACACGTGCGCGCATATTACAAATATGATATAAATCCGGCATCCTTCATCAAAGACTTCCCTCTGAAACGATGGATGCCATACTACTATTCAATGCGAATTTCAAGACTTATGCAAACCATGTTATTCAGAAACTTTTTTAATTTTCTTTTTTCAAGTTTTATCATCTTCCGGTTTTGCCGCCGGTCTTTTTATCTATTTTCTTTCGTCTTTTCTCTTTCCGGTGCTTCTCTTCCCCTCACTCTGCCTCATTTACTTTTCTTCTCTACAAATTATAAGAACACGCACGTTTGTGAGGAAAAAAGACCTGTTTCTGCCGCGTCTGCGTCTGAAGTATTCCTCCGCTCTCTCCCTTTTTTTATCCTTCCTTTCTTCGCTTTTCCGCTCTTACTCTCAATTTTATTTCCTATCTTTGTCCGATAAATAAAAAATAGCTCATGACTTCAAACAAAATTTTACTAATATGCCTGGCCTTCATTGCATTGACTGCATGCAACGCCGGCTCGAAAAGACAAACAAATCATCATATGGAAAATGAAAAGCGTACCTTGGTAAAACTGGAAACCACCATGGGAAATATCACAGTGGCCCTGTATAATGAAACGCCGAAACATCGTGATAACTTTATCAAACTGGTAAAAGAAGGAGTATATGACAGTACATTGTTCCACCGGGTTATCAAACAATTCATGATCCAAGCTGGCGATCCGGACAGCAAAAACGCATCGGATACTGCCATGCTGGGCAGCGGTGATGTGGGTTACACCATTCCCGCTGAGTTCAATCCGAAATTCTTCCACAAGAAAGGAGTATTGGCGGCAGCACGCCAGGGTGATGATGTGAACCCCGAAAAGGCTTCATCGGGTTGCCAGTTCTATATTGTTACCGGACGCAAGTTCACCGAACCGCAATTGCTGGGCATGGAGAACAAAATAAACGAACAGCGTGAAGAGGCTCTATTCGACAGTCTGGCACGCCAGCACATGAAGGAAATATACAAGATGCGCAAGGCGGGAGACAATGCCGGATTACTGGAATTACAGGACACCTTGGAAGCCCAAGCCCGTGAGCTGGCGGACAAAGAAGAGAAATTCCGCTTCACCCCCGAACAGATCAAAGCATACAGCACCATAGGCGGCGCTCCCCACCTGGACGGTTCTTATACCGTATTCGGTGAAGTAACCGAAGGTATGGAAGTAGTGGACAATATTGAAATAGCAAAAACGAACCGCGCAGACCGCCCTATAGAGAATATCCGGATTCTCAAGGCAAGTATTCAGTAATTTGCGACTCAGATGATTAACATTAACCGATACACCTTGTCCAACGGGCTGCGTGTGATACACAATGAGGACAATACGACTCAGATGGTGGCATTGAACCTACTGTACGATGTGGGCGCACGCGATGAAGATCCTGATCATACCGGATTCGCCCATCTGTTTGAGCACCTGATGTTCGGAGGCTCCATCCATGTGCCCGACTATGACACTCCGGTACAAAATGCCGGAGGCGAAAACAACGCATGGACAAATAATGACATAACCAATTATTACATCACCCTCCCTCGTCAGAATGTGGAAACCGGATTCTGGCTGGAGAGTGACCGTATGTTGTCCCTCGACTTTAACCCGCGCAGTCTGGAAGTGCAACGGCAAGTGGTAATCGAAGAGTTCAAACAGCGGAACCTGAACCAGCCATACGGAGACGCCTCACATCTGCTACGCGCCCTAGCTTATAAGGTGCATCCGTACCAGTGGCCTACCATCGGTAAAGAAATCAGCCACATAGCCAATGCCACCCTTGAAGAGGTGAAAGCCTTTTTCTTTAAATATTATGCACCGGACAACGCCATTCTGGCTGTAACGGGACATATTACTTTTGAAGAGACAGTGACATTGGCTGAAAAGTGGTTCGGCCCTATCCCGCGCCGCAACGTAGCCCCCCGCTCACTGCCGGCAGAACCCCGGCAAACGGAGGAACGCCGACTGACAGTAGAGCGGAACGTGCCTGTAGACGCGCTCTTTATGGCATTCCATATCTGTGAACGACGCCATCCCGACTACTATGCTTTTGATATGCTAAGCGACTTGCTGAGCAGCGGACGTTCCTGCCGTCTGGTGCAGCATCTGGTACAAGAGAAACAGGTATTCAACAGTATCGACGCCTATATATCGGGCAGCATTGACGAGGGATTGTTCCATATCACCGGCAAACCCGCCCCAGGCGTCACGCTGGAAGCTGCCGAAGCTGCCGTATGGCAGGAACTGAAGGCATTGACGGAAGAAAGTGTGGATGAAGACGAGCTGGAAAAAGTAAAGAACCGCTATGAAAGTGAACAGATATTCAATAACCTGAATTACCTGAATGTGGCTACCAATCTGGCTTATTTTGAACTGACCGGCAAAGCGGAAGATATTAACAATGAAGTAAACAAATATCGCTCGGTCACTGCCGGCCAGATAAAAGAAGCTGCACAAAAAACATTTGTGCGAGAAAATTGTTCCACACTCTACTATAAAAGTAATTTGCCGACCTGATAATGTGCTAATTTGCCAACTGGCTGCGCCATGCGGAACACAGCGCAGCCAGTTGGCAAATTAGCATATTGGCACATTAGCAATTTATTAACCATGCAACATTACAAAGCACTTTTCACTTTAGGTATCCCTATCGTTATCGGCCAGATAGGTGTCATCATTTTGGGTTTTGCCGATACATTGATGATAGGCCATCACAGCACGATTGAATTAGCCGCCGCCAGTTTTGTCAACAATATGTTTACTTTGGCCATTATTTTCGCTACCGGATTCTCATACGGGCTGACTCCTATCGTAGGGAGTCTGTTCGGACGAGGAGAAACCCATGTAGTGGGACGAATGCTGAAGAACAGCCTGTTTGCCAACACACTGCTGGCCGTATTGCTCACACTCATCATGTGGATACTTTATCTGAATATCCACCGACTGGGGCAACCCGAAGAACTGCTGCCTTTAATGCGTCCCTACTTCATCGTTTTACTGATATCCTTGTTGTTTGTACTGCTTTTCAACGGTTTCAAGCAATTTGCCGACGGCATAACCGATACCCGCGTTTCCATGTGGATCTTATTGACAGGAAATGTAATGAACATTATCGGCAACTATATTCTGATTTACGGTAAACTGGGAATGCCCGAAATGGGATTGCTGGGAGCGGGAATTTCCACATTGGCCTCCCGTATCATGATGGTGATCGTGTTCGCCGTCATTTTTTTCTGTACCCGACGTTATCATATTTATAAAGAAGGCTTTCTACACAATACGCTCAACCGGGCAGACTTCCTGCACCTGAACAAACTGGGATGGCCCATTGCCATGCAGATGGGAATGGAAACTGCTTCGTTCAGTCTCAGTGCCATTATGGTGGGATGGATCGGGACTACTGCTCTGGCGGCCCACCAAGTGATGCTCGCCATTTCCCAAATCTGCTTTATGATGTATTATGGCATGGGAGCAGCCGTTGCCGTGCGGGTTAGCAACTTCCGCGGACAGAATGACCGGATGAACGTCAGGCGCTCTGCATACGCCGGATTCCATATCATGCTGCTCATCGCACTGATAGGCGCCCTGCCCATCTTCCTGCTGCGTAACGAACTGGGAGGATGGTTCAGCGACAGTCCGGCGGTCAGCGTAATGGTAGCACAACTTATCATTCCGTTCATCATCTACCAGTTTGGTGATGGATTACAGATAAATTTCGCCAATGCCCTTCGTGGAATCGCAGATGTGAAACCCATGATGTATATCGCATTCATCGCCTATTTCCTTATCTCCCTGCCGGCCGGCTATTTTTTCGGTTTCATCATGGATTGGGGAATCATAGGAATATGGATGGCATTTCCTTTCGGACTGACTACAGCCGGAATACTCTATTACCTGCGCTTTAACCGTGATACGAAATAAAAATAAAACCACCATGAGCCTGCCCAACCGTTCCACCAAGCTGAAAGTTGCATTCGGCTATATTCTGCTGACTGCACTGCTCTTTATATCTATCGGATATATCTATCAAGAAATGAAGTCACTGTCCGGAACCGGTGATGATGAAGCCATCCTGAGCCAACGGCGCCATGTCACCAACCAAATTATCGGCCAGCTCTATCAGGCGGAAGTCATCGGACAATCACTCAGTACGGGACAAATAGAACAATACTACCGATACCAACGAGCCATGAAACAAGCCACCACGGCACTTGACTCCCTACGCACGTTGCTGACAGACAGCATACAACTGGCGCGACTGGATACCGTAGGAATGCTTTTCATGGATAAAGAACGGAATATGCGCAACCTGCTGAAAGCAATTCAGGACGGTGGGACAGATATACTTTACAAACAGCATATAGACGAACTGATCGCCCAGCAAGATTCCTTGCTCAGCCTTCCCCATGTACGAAAAAAAGTAATCACACACACCAATTCTTATATTATTCGTAAAAAGCCCAAAAGCTTCTTCAAACGTTTGGGAGAAGTGTTCTCGCCCGGAAAAGCAGATTCCACACAGGTCAACAATGTGATTCAGGAAGAATATACCGATACGCTGACCGAGGCATACAGTCCGGCAGATACTGTGGTCACCATGTTGAAAAACATACAGAGCCGAGTAACCGATACCCAACAAGAACGTATGGAAATGGTCAATCGCCGCACCCAGTCCCTGCGCCTCAGCGGCTTGAAACTAAGTCAGAAAGTCAATCAGCTATTAAGTACTATAGAGGAGGAAGAGCAAGCTTTGGCCCAAAACAAACATATACAAGAGGAATATATTCGCCAAAGCTCTATCCGCACAGTGGCGGGAATCGCCATTGTCGCTGTGGTTCTGGCTATTTTCTTTCTGGTCCTGATATGGAGAGACATCACTCGCAGCAACCACTACCGCCGAGAACTGGAAAAAGCCAAACGTCGCGCCGAAGACTTATTGGCGGCGCGTGAAAAACTAATGCTGACCATCACCCACGATATCAAAGCTCCCGTGGGTTCCATCTTGGGCTATACCGACCTGCTGGAGCGGATCACTACCGAAGAACGCCAGCGTTTCTATCTGAACAATATGCAGAGTTCAGCCAATCACCTGCTCAGCCTGGTCAAATCCCTGCTGGATTACCACCGGCTGGATGCACATAAAATGGACGTCAACCAGGTATCGTTCAACCCCCACCAACTGTTCGACACCATTTATATTAGCTTCAAACCGATGGCAGACTCCAAACAGCTGGAACTGAACTATCATTGCAACGAATCATTGAACCGCGTATACATAGGAGACCCGTTCCGTATCCGCCAAATAGCGGAGAATCTGCTATCCAATGCACTGAAATTCACTAAAGAAGGAGGCATCACCCTGCGGGCAGCATTGGAAAACGGCCAATTGCATTTCAGTATCAGTGACACAGGATGCGGTATCAGCCAAGAAGAGCAACAACGTATCTTTCAGGAATTCACCCGGCTCCATAATGCACAAGGACAAGAAGGATTCGGCTTGGGACTGGCCATCACCCGTAAACTGGTGCTTCTGCTCGAAGGGGATATCAAGATAGAAAGCGAACAAGACAAAGGCAGCTGCTTCCATGTATATCTGCCTTTGCCTGAGGGTCCTTCCCATCCGGATGAAAATCTTTCCGGACCGGGAGCAGAACATACTCCTGCTTCCCCTGACGCAACCGGGATCCGGCAAACAGACACTCCACGCGAAGACAGTGAGCCGATTCACCTGATTTTAATTGACGACGACCGCATACAGTTACAGCTTACCACCGCCATGCTGGAACGCCCCGGAGTGACTGTGACCTGCTGCCATCATCCCGAAGAGCTCCTCAACCAATTGAAAGAAAAGCGCTTCGACGTCTTACTCACCGACATACAAATGCCTGCCATGAACGGATTCGACTTATTGAAAGCCATCCGCACGCTGGACACATCATGGGTGCAAACCCTGCCGGTGATCGCCCTGACCGCCCGTAGCGATATGGACGAAAATTATTTCTGTTCACATGGCTTTGCCGGTTGCCTGCACAAACCTTTCACCATAAACGAATTGTTTACAGCCATCTTCCAGGTCACAGGAAAGGATGTACCCGCCACAGGAAATCCGACTCCCCATATAGCACCGGCCAAAGAAAATCATCCCCAACAAGAAACGTTGGATTTCTCCGCCCTGACCGCCTTCTCGGAAGATGATCCGGAAGCAGCCTCAGAAATACTCCGTACCTTCATCAGCGAAACAAAAAAGAACCGAGAGTGTATGGAAGAAGCATTGGCGAAAAAGAATATGGAAGACATCACGGCAATAGCTCATAAACTGTTGCCACTGTTCACCATGCTGGGAGCTACCCGTTGCATTCCTGCACTGACATGGATGGAACAAAGACGAGGGACAACCGAAATCGGTGAAGAAGCGATAGAGAAAACAAACTTTATAATAGAAGAAATAGAAAAAGTAATTGACGAAGCAAAAAAGCAGATCGAAATACCGAATGAAGCATGAAGAATTAAGCCCTGTTAAGTTAAAAGGTATTAGAAATAGAGTCCGTGTTTCGGTACACCGTGAAAAAAGCTTATTTTTGCACGAATAAAAACCACATAAAGATGCCACATTCCATTCTGATAGTAGAAGATGACTTGACTTTTGCCACCATGTTGAAAACTTGGCTGGGTAAAAAAGGATTTTCGGTTGATACAGCAAGCAGTAATGCGCGCGCACGCAAACAACTGGATGCACAACCATACGATCTTGTTTTGTCTGATCTGCGCCTGCCTGATCAAGATGGTATCTTCTTGCTTTCATGGATGAAAGAACAGAAATATAACATCCCACTCATCATCATGACAGGCTATGCTGACATCCAAAGCGCTGTACAGGCTATAAAACATGGAGCCAGTGATTACATTTCAAAGCCGATACAACCGGATGAGTTGCTGAAGAAAATTAATGAGGCATTGCAAAACAAAGCTTTACCCACACCGGTAGGAATAGAAAAGAACACAGTCGCGCCCAAAGCATCTAAGAACAAAGCCGTTCCCCACAGTGCAACCGTTCCTCCCTCTAATTTTCTGGAGGGGGAAAGCGAGGCAGCGCGCCAACTCTACAATTATGTAGGTCTGGTAGCCCCCACCCCCATGTCCGTGCAGATACAACTCTACAATTATGTAGGTCTGGTAGAACCCACCCCCATGTCCGTGCTGATAAACGGTGCTAGCGGAACAGGTAAAGAGTATGTGGCGCACCGTATTCATCAGCTAAGCAAACGGGCCGACAAGCCATTCATTGCCATAGACTGCGGTTCTATCCCCAAAGAGCTGGCGGCTTCCGAATTTTTCGGTCATGTCAAAGGCTCCTTCACAGGGGCGTTAAACGACAAAACAGGAGCATTCGTAGAAGCCAACGGAGGTACTTTGTTTCTGGATGAAATAGGCAACTTAAGTTATGAAGTACAGATACAGTTGCTCCGTGCCTTGCAGGAAAGACGTATCCGTCCGGTCGGCTCCAATAAAGAAATAGAGGTAGACGTGCGACTGGTCAGCGCTACCAATGAGAACCTGCAACAGGCCATTGAAAAAGGAAACTTCCGCGAAGATCTTTACCACCGCATCAATGAATTCACCCTTCGTATGCCGGCATTAAAAGAGCGGCAAGAAGATATCCTGCTATTCGCCAATTTCTTTTTGGATCAGGCAAACAGAGAACTGGACCGCCAGCTGATAGGGTTTGATACCGCTGCCAGCCAAGCTTTACAAACGTATTCATGGCCCGGAAACCTCCGGCAATTGAAAAATATAGTAAAACGTGCCACCCTATTGGCACAGAGCAACTTCATCACCCTTGCCGAATTAGGTTATGAGCTGCAGGAACCTATAAGGTCCGCCGGTCCGCAGACATTCAGCCTGCATGATGAAGCGGCAGAAAAGAAACGTATCCTTGAGGCATTGAAGCAAACAGGAAATAATAAAAGTAAAGCCGCCATCTTATTAGGCATAGACCGGAAAACTTTATATAACAAATTGAAGCTGTACGATATTCAATAACTTTACCAACAAGAATCTACTGTA
>ENA-ORLI01000222-ORLI01000222.1-human-gut-metagenome-genome-assembly--contig:-NODE-222-length-15301-cov-5.71842_pt1 | contig 15301 bp, 11 predicted proteins | sample MGYA00243015_ERZ508825 | MGnify/ENA primary metagenome ERZ508825 (study PRJEB26277, sample SAMN04329804) | human gut metagenome | biome: human-associated habitat | host: Homo sapiens | place: USA... | reverse complement strand
AGGTTCCACGGCAGCGGGTTTGCGGCCGGCAGCGGGGTTGCGCGAAAAGGAGATCGCTCCCTGGCGGCATTTCCCCAGACAGTCCATGCAGGCCACGCAACGGCTGTAATCGATCCGGTGCGCCTTCGCGTCGATGCACGACGCCTTGCAGTTGCGGGCACAAAGGCCGCAACCGTTACATTTCGAGGCGTCGATACGCGGCTTGAAAACCGCGAAGCGCGACACGAGTCCCAGGATCGTGCCGACAGGACAGACCGTATTGCAATAGGTTCGGCCGTTGCGCCATGCCAGCACGGCCAGCACGATGAACGTCACGGCCGCCACGGCCAGCGTCGCGGCGCCCTTGACCCAGACATCGACCGTGTAGAACGCATAGCTGCCGGCTCGCTCGGCCAGATAGGCCAGCAGGTTGTTGCCCCACAGGTAAAGGGGCGCAAAAAGGTTGGACACGATACGCCCGTAGGCGCTGTACGGCGCCAACAGGTTCGACACGGGCTTGAAATGGGCGGCCAGCGCCACGAGGAACAGTACCAGTATGCCGTAGCGCAGCCACGACAGCGCCCGCGAGTAGCGGAAGCGGTTCTTCCGCCGCCGGGCGGCCGCCCGCGACACGACATCCTGAAAGACGCCCAGCGGGCAGATTACCGAACAGTAGACCCGTCCGAAAAGCAGGGTCAGCAGCACGAGTGCCGCGACCACGCCCGCATTGACGGCCAGGACGGCAGGCAACAGCTGCACCTTCACCATCCAGCCGAACCACGCATGGAGCGTCCCCGTGAAATCGAGCAGCAACAGCGTGATCACCGTGAAGAAAACGGCCGCAGCCGTGATTCTGATTTTGCGTAACATCCGTTTTCGTTTATTTTGACAAATTCATTCCCCCGATCCATTTATCGACGGCATCCCGCGAGCCCTTCACGGCACTGCCGCGCACCGGCAGCCCGCCCAGCAGGGTAGCCCCGGGACAGAGCTTTTCGATGTCGTCCTCGCTGCGGCCCATGCGGCTGCCCCCGTGCGTCATGAACGGCGCAACGGTCTTTCCCGACCAGTCGTACGCGGCAAGGAACGTCGCCACGGGCGGCGCGACGGTGCCCCACCAGCAGGGCGAGCCGACGAAAACCACGTCGTATGCGCCGATGTCGGGCAGGCGCCCCTTCAGCGCGGGCCGGTATCCCCGGCCGATCTCGCGCTTGGCCTGGGCCGTAACGGCATCGTATTGCGCAGGGTAGGCGCTCTGAGGGACGATCTCGAAAAGATCCCCGTTCGTAGCCTCGGCAATCTGCCGCGCCATTTCGCGCGTGTTGCCGCTATGTGAGAAATAGGCGACGAGCACCTTTTTGCCGGAGGCCGTCTGGGCCTGCATGTCCATGGCCGGGAATAAAACCGCGACGGCCGCTATTAAAACCGATAATCTCATAATCTGTAATTTTCAATCCGTTTATACGCCGCGCCCCATGGCATAGGCCTCGTCCATCGCGGGCATCCCCTCGATGTCGCCGGCACGCCATGCCCCGACCCCGTAGACCACGCCTTTCTCGCGGGGATCTTCGCGGCAGTCGAGCAGACCGCGGAAACACTCCACCGTGCGTTCCATCATCGGGACGCTCTCTTCGGCGGCCGTCAGGATGAAATAAAACTCCTTGCCCTTCATCTCCAGGTAGCGGGCGCAGCAGCGGTCGATCAGGGTCTTCATCTGTGCGCTGAGCGTATAGAAATAGACCGGCGTAGCCATCACGATCACGTCCGCTTCGACCATCTTGCCGATCACCCCGGCCGCATCGTCTTTCTGCGGGCAGGGCCCGGCACCGCCGTAGCAGGCACCGCAACCCGTACAATAGCCGATCCTGCGGTCTTTCAGGAAAATCTTTTCGACCTCGTGTCCGGCCTGCTGCGCCCCCGCCATGAAACGGTCGCAGAGCCGGTCGGAATTTCCCCCGCGCCGCGGGCTGGAGGAGAGTATCAATACTTTTTTCGCCATAATCTTCATCTTCATTCATTCCCGGGCGCCACTTCATTCAGGCAGGCAATCGCGTTGAGCGACCGCGGATAGCCCACATAGGGCAGCAGCTGCGTGATGACGGTGAGCAGCGTCCGTTTGTCGTTGCCGACATTCAGGTTGCCGCGGATATGCCCCTTGAGCTGCGGTTCGCAGCCGCCCAGCGTGAGCAGCATCGAAAATGTCAGCAGCTCGCGCGTCCGGGCATCCAACCCGCCGCGGGTGACGAAATCACCGAAACAATTCATCGACAGGTAATCCTGTATGTGTTTCTGGCCTTCGGGGGCCGCTTCGCGCAGGGCGTCGATATGTCCTGCGCCGAAAATGGCCTTCTGGACGGCCAGTCCCCTTTCGAACCGCGTCCCCGGCGAGGTCGTCGACTGTCCTTCGAGCGGAAGCGCCACGCCGCGCGTCACCAGCACATCGTTGGCGATATGTACGAAATCGAGCACCTTGGCCATCCCCACGTACGGCACCGCCTGGTAGAGGACTTCCTTCGCCTCGACGGGCGTCACGCCGGCGTTGAGCGCCCCTGCGAGCATCGTCCGGAACTCGGCCTGCCCCTGCGCAGCGATACACGATGCGAGGATGCACATCATCCGCGTAGGGGTATCGAGGTCGCCGTAACCGGCGACTTCGCCGAATGCAAAGTTATCAAAAATTTCGATTAATTCGGGATCCGTCGCCCCCTGTCCCGAGGCATCGTCTGAGAAAAGTTCCGCACGGTTGCGGAGCGCCTCGGCGCCCAGCTGCGGAACGACGGCAGCCGCAGGGGCGGTCGCCGCGGCATACTGCGCGTCGTCGACCGGCTCCAGCCACGTGTTGCGGTTCGTCTGCGGGTTGGTCTCGACGGCCAGGTGCGAAAACCAGCTGTCGGGGGCCGCGCCGTGCCAGTGCACCACGCCGGGGCCGATCTCAACCACGTCGCCCGGCAGCAATTCCCGCGCAGGTTCGCCCTTCGCCTGGTAATACCCCCGGCCGCTCACGGCGACGAGCAGCTGCCCGCCCGTGTGGCTGTGCCAGTTGTTCCGGCACCCCGGCTCGAACGTGACGTTCGAAACGGGGCAGTTCAGGGCCTGGTCATGCGTCAGCCGCGCAAGATAGGCCTGCCCGGTAAAATACTTCGCAAACATCTCCGGCAGCTTCTCCCCCCGGGGGAAAACCGATCCGTATATCCTCTCCTTCGTTTCCATCCTTCCCGTATCGTTGGTTTGTGCGTAAATTTCCGCCGTCAGCGCCAGCGCCGCGACAAACGCCGCAAGAATTCCTTTTTTCATCCGCAGGCTATTTATCGAGGTCGTACTTCATAGTCCCGAGCCATTCGACCGTCTGCGGATCGCGGTGCGAGAGGAAACAGCTCTGCTGCATGTCGAGCGCGGCGTTCCGTGCCATCTCCTCCGGCGGGAGGGTGAACTCGAACACGTCGATATTCTCGGCCATACGCTCCTTATGCACCGACTTGGGAATGACCACGATGCCGCGCTGGATCAGCCAGCGCAGGACGACCTGCGCGACCGATTTGCGGTGTTTCGCAGCCAGGTCTGTCAGCACCTCGTTCCCGAACAGGTTGTTGCGCCCCTCGGCAAACGGCGCCCATGCCTCGGCCTGCACGCCGTATCGGGCCATGATGCCGGCCTCCTCCGCCTGCTGGCAGAAGGGATGCGTCTCGACCTGGTTCACGGCGGGCACGACCTCGTTGTGGAGGATCAGGTCGACCAGTCTGTCGGGCTGGAAGTTGCTCACGCCGATCGCACGGACTTTCCCCTCCCTGTAAAGCTCCTCCATCGCCCGCCACGCGCCGTAGACGTCGCCGAAAGGCTGGTGGATCAGGTACAGGTCGAGGTAGTCGAGTTGCAGCCGCTCCAGCGACGCAGCGAATGCCCGCTTGGCGCTTTCGTACCCGGCGTCCTGCACCCAGAGCTTCGTCGTGATGAAAAGTTCCCCGCGGGGGATGCCGCTCCGGCGGACGGCCCGCCCCACGGCGCGTTCGTTCATATAGGCGGCTGCCGTGTCGATCGACCGGTAACCGGCCGCCAGGGCATCAGACACGCACCGTTCGCAAATCGCCCCGTCCACCTGGTAGACGCCGAACCCCAGCACCGGCATCTCCACACCATTGTTTAAAATCCTCGTTTCCATAGTTTTGACGCCTTAACAAATTATCATGTTGCAAAAGTAGGGTATTCCGCACTGTCCGTCATTACCCGGATTACAGTTCGTCATACCATTATTACCGATCCGCCGCAGCAGGTGCGGCAAGCGAAGAAAAAAACACTAACTTTGTGTCAAACAAACCGGAACAACTATGGAAGAGATCGCAAGGCTGGATCATGTGTACCAGTATAACGAACTGATGGGAATCGAAACCCTGCACCCGCTGGTCAGCGTCATCGACATGTCGAAATGCCCGCGCATGCGTCACTCGCGCCGCCTGTACGGGTTCTACTGCATCTTCCTGAAAGATGTCAAATGCGGCGACCTGCGCTACGGGCGCAACTACTACGACTACCAGGAAGGGACGCTCGTTTTCACGGCCCCGGGACAGGTGGTCGGCGTCGAGGATAACGGCGAGGTTTTCCAGCCCAAAGGCTGGGCGTTGCTGTTCCACCCCGACCTGATCCGCGGCACGTCGCTCGGGCGCAACATCGGCCGCTACACCTTCTTCTCCTACGAATCCTACGAAGCGCTGCACCTCTCGGAGCAGGAGCGGCACGTAGTGATCGACTGCCTGCAGAACATCGCGGGCGAATTGCAGCACGCCATCGACAAGCACAGCCGGACGCTGATCGTCTCGAACATCGAACTGCTGCTCAATTACAGCGTGCGCTTCTACGAGCGGCAGTTCACCACGCGCAGCGACGTCAACAAAGACGCCCTGTCGGGATTCGAACGGCTGCTCAACGACTATTTCCGGGATGACGCCCCGCAGCGCGACGGGGTGCCTTCGGTACGCTGGTGCGCTGAGCAGCTGCACCTTTCGGCCAACTATTTCGGCGACCTGGTCAAAAAGGAGACCGGGAAATCGGCGCAGGAATACATCCAGCTGAAAGTCATCGACATCGCCAAGGAACGCATGTTCGACACGACCAAGTCGATCAGCGAAATCGCCTACGAGCTCGGGTTCAGGTATCCGCAACACTTCACGCGCCTGTTCAAGAAGTGCGTGGGGCAGTCGCCCAACGAATACCGGACACAAAACTGACCCGGCGGCACGGCCGGCAAAAGGAGGCGGACGGGAAAAACGGAGAGAACCGGAGAGAACGGCGGACTAAACGGTAAAAACAGGCCGGCACAAACAGCTCGCCAGGTACGATCAGCCCGGATAAAACGCAGTTTCTGCCCCGGACAAAACACAGGCTTCCGCATCGCGTACGAAAATCCCCGCACACTGAAAAAGTGTGCGGGGATTTCAAATACGGGGTACTTCGCGGCATATCCGGCCAACCGGTTCCCTGCCCCGGCCAGTCCCGAACTACACCGGACGCCAGCCAGCCGGCAGCAATTCCCACTGCGGTACCCGCGCGGCATCGTGCGCCAGGCGCGCTATGCCTCAGCCTTTCCTGCCCTGATCAGCAACGGCGGCCATCAGCCGGGCTATCTCATCGGGGTCGCCCAGGAAACGATCCCCCGCGTAGTTGAGACCCTCGTCGAACTCGAAGACATAAGGCACGGCGGTCGGGAGGTTGAACTCCGAAATCGCCTCGTCCGAAATGCCTTTCAGGTGCTTGATGATGCCGCGCAGGCTGTTGCCGTGGGCGACGACCAGGATGGCGTCGTGGTGCGCCAGCGCAGGCAGGATCTCGCATTTCCAATAGGGCATAATACGCGCGACGGTGTCGCTGAGCGATTCGGTGCGGGGCAGTTCCGCCTCGGGGACATCGCGGTAGCGGGGGTCGAAACGCGGGTTGCGCGGGTCTTCCTCGCCCAACGGCGCCGGGGCGACGTCGTAACTGCGGCGCCAGATGTGCACCTGTTCGTCGCCGTACTTTTCGGCGGTCTCCCGTTTGTTGAGCCCCTGCAACATCCCGTAATGCTTTTCATTGAGCCGCCAGCTCTTCGAGACCGGGATCCAGTCCTGATCCAGTTTGTCGAGCACCACGTCGAGCGTCTTGACAGCACGTTTCAGGTAGGAGGTATAGGCATGCCCGAACAGGAAACCCTCCTTGCGGAGCAGCTCCCCGGCCCTGGCCGCTTCGGCAACGCCTTTCTCGCTCAGATCGACATCCGTCCATCCCGTAAAACGGTTTTCCCGGTTCCATGTGCTCTCGCCGTGGCGGAGCAAAACCACTTTTTTCATCCTATCGCTTTTTCAGGTTCGGCACGCACCTCGTTCACCAATTTTCTGTGCATGCAGAAATCGTTAATATTATTATATGTAGCATGCGCTCTATTATCCACCGCTTCACGTGTGAAAAAACCCTGGTGCGAGGTCATGATGACGTTGTTGAACGACAGCAGGCGTGCCAGGATATCGTCGTCCATGATCCGGTCGGAGGTATCCTCGTAGAAATAGGCAGCCTCCTCCTCGTAAACGTCCAGCCCGGCCGCCCCGATCTTCTTCTCCTTCAGCCCCTCGATCAGCGCCTCGGTATGGATCAGCTGGCCGCGCCCCGTATTGATCAGGATCACGCCGGGTTTCATCTTGCCGATGGCATCGCCGTTGATCATATAGCGCGTCTGGTCGGTCAGCGGGCAGTGCAGCGAAATGATGTCCGCACGGCGGTAAAGCTCGTCGAGCGTCACGTATTCGACCTGCGCCTGCGCGGCGTATTCCGCATCGGGGAAGATGTCGTAAGCCAGCACCTTCATGCCGAACCCCTTGAGTATCCGGATCAGCTCGCGGGCGATCTTGCCGGTACCGACGATGCCCGCCGTCTTGCCGTACATGTCGAACCCCATCAGGCCGTGCAGCGAGAAATTCCCGTCGCGCGTGCGCCAGTAGGCACGGTGGACTTTGCGGTTGAGCGCCAGCATCAGCGCCACGGCATGTTCCGCGACGGCATGGGGCGAATAGGCCGGAACCCGCACCACGGGGATGCCGAATTCGGCCGCGGCCTTCATGTCTACGTTGTCGAAGCCGGCGCAACGCAGGGCGAGCAGTTTCACGCCCATCGCGGCCAGCTGACGTATCGTGCCGGCGTCGGCCGTGGCGTTGACGAAGATGCAGACCGCGTCGGCCCCCTGCGCCAGCAGGGCGTTGTTGCCGTTCAGGTGGCTGCGATGGTAATTGAACTCGAACCCGAAGGACGCATTGGCGCGGTCGAACGACTCGCGGTCGTAGGGTTGGGTTCCGAAGAATGTTATTTTCATAAATGCACTTTTTTCCTCTTTTATCGTACAAAAAAAACGGTTTTGCACGGCCGGTTATTATGCGATCGTGACCTCGGGGTCGAGATATACGTCCTGGATGGCGTTGAGCAGCGCCACGCCCTCCTTCATCGGGCGCTGGAACGCCTTGCGGCCGCTGATAAGTCCCATGCCGCCGGCCCGCTTGTTGACGACGGCCGTCATCACGGCCTCCTGCAAATCGGATGCCCCGTGCGACTCGCCGCCCGAATTGATCAGCCCGACGCGTCCCATGTAACCGTTGGCCACCTGGTAGCGGCAAAGGTCGATCGGATGCTCGGTCGTCAGCTTCGTGTACACCTCGTCACGCGTCTTGCCGAAGCCGACGGCACGGAACCCGCCGTTGTTCTCGGGCAGCTTCTGCTTCACGATGTCGGCCTTGATCGTCACGCCCAGGTGGTTCGCCTGCCCCGTCAGGTCGGCCGAAGCATGGTAATCCACCCCGTCCTTCCTGAAACCTTCGTTGCGCAGGTAGCACCACAGGATCGTCGCCATGCCCAGCTCGTGCGCATAGTCGAACGCCTGGGCTATCTCCACGAGCTGGCGGCGGCTCTCCTCCGACCCGAAATAGATCGTAGCCCCCACGGCGGCGGCGCCCATGTTCCAGGCATCGCGCACGGTGCCGAACATCACCTGGTCATAGGTGTTGGGGTAGGTGAGCAGCTCGTTGTGGTTGAGCTTGACGATGAACGGTATCTTGTGTGCATATCTGCGTGCCACGGCGCCCAGCACGCCGAAGGTCGAAGCCACGGCGTTACAGCCGCCCTCGATGGCCAGCCTGACGATATTCTCCGGGTCGAAATAGGCCGGGTTCGGGGCGAACGACGCCCCGGCGGAGTGTTCGATGCCCTGATCTACGGGCAGGATCGAGACATAGCCCGTACCGGCCAGGCGCCCGTGGGCGAGGATCCATTGCAGGCTGCCGAGCGTCCGGATGTTACGGTCGGATTCGATCCAGACCTTGTCGACCGTATCGGGTGCGGGCAGGTAAAGCAGGCGCTTGTCGATCGTCCGGCAGACATGGGAAAGGTAGTATTCGGCCTTTCCCCCGAGAATTTCAATGGTTTTCATAATTTTGCGATATTAAGCGATTCGAAGCTCCTTACTGCAATTCGGGTTCCAAACACGCCGGCGCCCCGCGACAAAACGAAAGCCGCCCGGCGGGGCGGCTTATTTCTTGGAATTGCGGTACTCGGTGGGAGATTCACCCGTATGTTTCTTGAAATAACGCCCCAGGTAGGACTGGTCGGGGAAATGCAGGCGGTAGGCGATCTCCTGCACCGACAAGTCGGTCGATTGCAGGAGCATCTTGATCTCCAGCAAGACCGACCGGTCGATAAACTCCTTGGCGGTGCTGTGCGCGATCGTGCGCACGATGGTCGAGAGGTAACGGGTGGAAATGCAGAGTTTGTCGGCATAAAACGACACTTCGCGCTCCTGCGAACCGAACTCGTGCACGAAGGCCACGAACCTGTGGAACAGTTCGGTCTGCCGCGTGGTCGATTCGGGCACCTGGCGCTGCATGCCCACAAAACGCTGCAACTTGTCGTAAATCTCCATCAGCACATTCTGCAAACGGTTGCGGATGATCGTGTTGCGGAAAATATTATTCCGGTCGCGGTAGGTATAAGCCGCCATCTGAAACCAGATGGCAGCCCCCTCGACGATACGCGCCGGGGGATAGGCGATCGGATTCTCGCGCAGGGTGCGGAAAAAGGAGGGCTCGAGCCGGAGCCGAAACGCCGCCTCGGAAAAAATATCGTGCGAAAAGGCGCAGAACGTCATCCGGAAGTCATCGGTTCGCTCCGTGAGCATCAGCATCGAACCGGGCAGTACGAGCACCAGGGTATTCCGTTTCACAAGACCTCCGTATTGGTTTACAGTCACATGGGCGCTGCCTTTGCGGCAAAACAGAATGGCCCCTCCCTCACAGCGGTTCGCATAATTGTTGAAATAGGAAAAATCGGATTCCCCGACTACGAATTGCTCTTCGGCAGTAGTAATTATAGGATTTATGGCAGACATATGAATTCGTTTTTCGAACAAATTTAGCGCATTTTCCGATATTTTCCCAAATTTTGTTCCGAAAAATACCAACACTGTTCGCAATATAAAGGCACGATCACGCCCTTTTTAGGGTACTTTTGCAACGAAAAAAGTTTTTTTAGTTTAAAACAGGAGAAAAGTATGAAGCAAACATTTGTGAAAGCTGCTATCATGGCAAGCTTCATGGCAGCCGTTTCGTGCGGTCAGGCACCCACGGAGCAAGGCCCCGCGGAATACGCCGTGATGACCATAGCCACTACCGACCGCGAAATCCCGATCAACTATTCGGCGACCATCCGCGGACGCCAGGACATCGACATCTATCCGCAGGTTTCGGGAACCATCTCCGAACTGCGTGTCACCGAGGGCCAGTCGGTTTCGAAAGGACAGACCCTTTTCATCATAGACCAGGTACCTTACAAGGCAGCGCTCCAGACAGCAGAAGCCAATGTCGCAGCGGCAAAGGCCAGCGTGGCAACGGCCCAGCTGACATATGACAGCAAGAAGGAACTCTTCGCAAAGAGCGTCGTGTCGCAGTACGACCTCTCGACAGCCGAAAACACGCTGCTGACGGCAAAGGCGCAGCTCGCACAGGCCGAGGCACAGCGCGTAAATGCCGCCAATAACCTCTCCTACACGGTCGTGAAGGCCCCGGCCAACGGCATGGTAGGTACGCTGCCGTACCGTGTCGGCGCACTGGTGAGCGCGTCGATGCCGCAGCCGCTTACGACCGTTTCGGACAATTCGGAGATGTACGTCTATTTCTCGATGACCGAAAACCAGCTGCTCAATCTGACCCGTAAATACGGCTCGATCGCCAACACGCTCAAGAACATGCCCGACATACAGTTGCAGCTCAACGACGGTTCGATTTACGACCAGACAGGCCGCATCGAGTCGATCAGCGGTATTATCGACTCCTCGACGGGCAGCGTGCAGCTGCGCGCGGCATTCCCCAACAAGGGAGGCCTGCTCCACAGCGGCGGCGCAGGAAGCATTATCCTGCCCGTCAATTACACGGATTGCATCGTGGTTCCCCAGGTAGCGACGTTCGAACTGCAGGACAAAGTATATGTATATAAAGTGGTAGACGGCAAGGCTACCTCGTCCATGATCGACGTGGAGAAAATCAACAACGGACGGGAATATATCGTCAAGTCGGGCCTCGTCCCGGGAGACGTCATCGTAGCCGAGGGCGTCGGCCTGCTGCGCGAGGGTACGCCCATCGTAGCCAAGACGCAGGGCGCCGCAGCGCAGGCCACACCGGCAGCCGCAGCCCAAACCCAAACCGAAAAGGAGGAATAACCTATGACACTGAAACATTTTATCGAACGACCCGTACTGGCGTCGGTCATATCCATCGTAATCGTAATCGGCGGTCTGATCGGTCTGGTGACACTGCCCGTGGAGCAGTATCCCGACATCGCACCCCCGACGGTGATGGTGCGCGCCTCGTATCCGGGCGCCAGCGCCGAGACGATCCAGAAATCGGTCATCGTACCGCTCGAACAGGCTATCAACGGTGTGGAAGACATGACCTACATGACCTCCAGCGCCGCTGTCGGAAGTGCCTCGGTGACAATTTACTTCCGCCAGGGAATCAATGCCGACATGGCTGCCGTCAACGTGCAGAACCGCGTTTCGCGGGCCACCGGCCAGTTGCCTTCCGAAGTCACGCAGATCGGCGTGACGACCATGAAGCGGCAAACCTCGATGATCAAGATCTTTTCGCTGTACAGTCCCGACGACACCTACGATGAAACGTTCCTGTCGAACTACCTGAAGATCAACATCGAGCCCCGCATCCTCCGTATCGCAGGCGTCGGCGAGGCCTTCACGCTCGGTGCCGACTATTCGATGCGTATCTGGCTCAAGCCCGACGTGATGGCCCAGTACAAACTCGTCCCGTCGGACGTGACGGCGGCGCTCGCCGAGCAGAACATCGAATCGGCGACCGGTTCGCTGGGTGAAAACTCGGAGAACACATTCCAGTATACGATGAAATACCGCGGACGTCTGATGACCCCGGAAGAGTTCGGGGAGATCGTACTCGTGGCTCAGGACGACGGCACGATCCTGCGCCTGAAGGATGTCGCGGACATCGAGCTGGGAAGCGATTCCTACGCCTACAAAGGCTACTCCAACGGCCATCCGGGCGTCAGCACGATGCTGGCAGAGATCGAAGCCGAACTCCCGAAAGGCGTCGCCATCGCACACCTGCAGAGTGTGAACGACTTCCTCTACGCTTCGATCAACGAGGTAATCAAGACTCTGATCGAGGCCATCCTCCTGGTGGTGCTCGTAGTCTATGTCTTCCTGCAGGATATCCGTTCGACACTTATCCCCACGGTTTCGATCATCGTATCGCTGGTCGGTACGTTCGCCTTCCTCTCGGTAGCGGGCTTCTCGATCAACCTGCTGACGCTCTTCGCGCTCGTCCTTGCGATCGGTACGGTCGTCGACGACGCCATTATCGTGGTGGAGGCTGTCCAGGCGCGTTTCGACGTGGGATATAAGTCCTCCTATATGGCTACCATCGACGCCATGTCGGGTATCACCTCGGCCATCATCACCTCGACGCTGGTCTTCATGGCCGTGTTCATCCCCGTGTCGATGATGGGCGGTACGTCGGGTGTATTCTACACGCAGTTCGGTATCACGTTGGCCGTGGCCGTGGGTTTCTCGGCGCTGAACGCCCTGACGCTCTCGCCCGCTCTGTGCGCCCTCATCCTGAAACCCTACCTCGACGAAAACGGCGAGATGCGCGACAACTTCGCCGCCCGCTTCCGCAAGGCATTCAACTCGGGATTCAGCACCCTGATCAACAAGTACAAGCACGGCGTGCTGCTCTTCATCAAGCACAAGTGGCTGATGTGGTCGACGCTCGGCCTGGCATTCGCCGCACTGATCCTGCTGATGAACAGCACCAAAACGGGTCTGGTGCCCGACGAAGACCAGGGTACGATCATGGTGAACGTTACCACGGCTCCGGGTACTTCGCTCGCCGAAACGCACGTCGTCATGGAGCAGGTTGCGGATCGCATCCAGGCAATCCCCCAGATCAGGGACTTCATGCAGGTGGCAGGTTACGGCATGATCGCCGGCCAGGGCTCCTCCTACGGTATGTGTATCATCAAGCTCAAGGACTGGGAAGAGCGCCCGGACAAGGCAGATGCGGTGAACGCCGTGATCGGCCAGATATACGGACGCACGGCCGACATCAAGGACGCACAGATTTTCGCCGTGGCACCGCCGATGATCTCGGGTTACGGAACCTCGACCGGCTTCTCCATGCACCTGCAGGACAAGTCGGACGGCAGCCTGACGGACTTCTACAACATCTACCTGCAGTTCATCGGGGCGCTGAACCAGCGCCCGGAGATCGAACGCGCCTACTCGACCTTCAACATCAACTTCCCGCAGTATGTCGTAAGCATCGACGCGGCGAAGTCCATACGGGCCGGCATCTCGCCCAACGCGATCCTTTCGACGCTTTCGGGTTACTACGGCGGGCAGTACGTCTCGAACGTCAACCGTTTCTCGAAAATGTACTACGTAACGATCCAGTCCGACCCGAAATACCGTCTTAACACCGAGTCGCTCAACAACGTCTTCGTCCGCACCAACGGCGGAGAAATGGCTCCCCTGGGCGAGTTCGTGGATCTGCAAAGGGTATACAGCTCCGAAGTGCTGAACCGTTTCAATATGTACAGCTCGATCGCCGTGAACGGAACGGCAGCCGACGGATATTCGTCGGGCGATGCCATCAAGCCCATCCAGGCGACGTCCGCCCAGGTACTGCCGATGGGCGACGGCTACGACTTCGACGGTATCACCCGGGAGGAAGCACAGACCGGCAGCAACACGACGATCATCTTCGGGATCTGTATTCTGCTGATTTACCTCATCCTGAGTGCCCTGTACGAGAGCTTCCTGCTTCCGTTCGCCGTCATCCTCTCCGTACCGTGCGGCCTGCTGGGTTCGTTCCTCTTCGCCAAGATGTTGGGACTGGAGAACAACATCTACCTGCAAACGGGTATCATCATGCTGATCGGCCTGCTCTCGAAGACCGCCATTCTGATCACGGAGTATGCCTCCGACCGGCGCCGCGCGGGAATGACCCTGACGCAAGCCGCCGTATCGGCAGCCAAAGTCCGTCTGCGCCCGATCCTGATGACCGTCCTCACCTGCGTATTCGGTATGATCCCGCTGGTGCTCTCGCACGGTGTGGGCGCCAACGGTAACATGACCCTCGGTTCGGGCGTCGTGGGCGGTATGATCGTCGGGACACTGGCCCTGCTGTTCCTCGTACCGACACTGTTCCTCGCTCTCCAGACCATTCTGGAGAAAGTCTAGACCATAGAGTTCGACCCCGATCCGTTGTGGGCCGTACAGGCGGAACTGGAAGAGTGTAAAAACGAGAAAGAGGAGGAATAACAAGATGAAAAAGCTTATTATCATACTGGCCGCAGCGGCCATGACCGGCTGCGGCATCTACAAGCCCTACACCCGTCCCGAGGTGAAAACCGACGGGCTGTACGGCACGGCCGAGACCGCCGACACGACGACGATCGGCAACCTGGGCTGGGAAGAGATGTTCACCGACCCCTACCTGCGGACGCTCATCCGCCAGGGGCTGGAGAACAATACCGACCTGCAATCGGCGCAATGGAGGGTGAAGGAAGCCGAGGCGACGCTTAAATCGGCGCGCCTGGCTTACCTGCCGTCGTTCAACTTCGCACCTCAGGGCAGCATGAGCAGCTTCGACTGGGCCACGCCGGGCAAAACGTACAGTATCCCGGTCACGGCAAGCTGGCAGATCGACATCTTCAACGGCCTGACCAACGCCAAACGCAAGTCCAAGGCGCTCTACCTCCAGAGCAAGGAGTACGAACAGGCCGTGAAAACGCAGTTGATCTCGGGCATCGCAAACCTCTATTACACGTTGCTGATGCTCGACGGGCAATATGAGGTTACCGAGCAAACTGCCGGGAAATGGCGCGAGAGTGTCCGCACGATGCGCGCGCTGAAAGAGGCCGGCATGGCCAACGAAGCCGCCGTAGCGCAGTACGAAGGCAACTGCCTCGCCATCGAGGCTTCGCTGCACGACTTGGAATACCAGATCCGCCAGGCCGAGAACAGCCTTTGTTCGATGCTGGCCGAAGGCCCGCACCCCATCGAGCGCGGCCGCCTCGAAAGCCAGCAGTTGCCCGACGACCTGACTGTCGGCATACCGGTGCAGATGCTTTCGAACCGCCCCGACATCCGCAGCGCCGAATACTCGCTGATGCAATCCTATTATGCCTCCAGCGAGTCTCTCTCGGCCCTCTATCCGTCGATCACGCTGAGCGGGACGTTGGTATGTACGAACAATAGCGTGTCCCGGATCGTCGATCCCGGGAAATTCCTCTGGTCGGCCGCAGCATCGCTCCTGCAACCCATCTTCAATGCCAACGCCAACCGCGCCCGCGTGAAAATCGCCAAGGCCCAGCAGGAAGAAACCAAGCTGGCATTCCAGCAGGCTCTGCTCAACGCGGGTGCCGAGGTCAACAACGCCCTCACGCAGTGCCAGTCGGCCCGCGCGAAAACCGACCTGCGGACACAGCAGATCGAGGCATTGGAGCGCGCCGTGGAGAGCACCGAACTGCTTATGAAACACGGCAGCACGACCTACCTCGAAGTGCTGACCGCCCAGCAGTCGCTGCTTTCGGCACAGTTGAACCAGATAGCAGACCGCTTTGACGAGATCCAGGGTATCGTGAACCTCTACCAGGCTTTGGGTGGCGGCCGCGACATTGCAGCGGAGGCGAAATAATGAAAAGGGGAGCGACCAAAGAGGAGATCATCCGCATCACGCAGGAACTCATCACCCGGAACGGCATCCGTGCCGTCCGGGTGGATGCGCTCGCGCAA
>ENA-ORLI01000220-ORLI01000220.1-human-gut-metagenome-genome-assembly--contig:-NODE-220-length-15369-cov-6.71294_pt1 | contig 15369 bp, 20 predicted proteins | sample MGYA00243015_ERZ508825 | MGnify/ENA primary metagenome ERZ508825 (study PRJEB26277, sample SAMN04329804) | human gut metagenome | biome: human-associated habitat | host: Homo sapiens | place: USA... | reverse complement strand
GCGGTGGTTCGCTTCTTGTGTGTTTGTCGTCGCCGTAACAGGCCCCTCAAAATTCCCCCCCCCCCGGCATATGAGAGGGCGTTCCAGGCAGTGGCGCCATCTCCGATTTTGTGTTTGCGCGTGTCGGATTCATAGACGACCTCTCCTTTCAGCAGGACGGGATTTTTGGCCGTGAGAGTCGCTGCGGTATGTACCGGATGCTGGATCCGGCTCTGTATGGTTTTGTTCATATCGATCAGGTTTCAAAAAAGGTGACGAGTCCGTATATCCGCATCCCCAAAATGAGTGCGCTGTATCATATTTCCCCCCGTAGGAGTTCATACTTTCTGCGTCCCCGTCACCAGAATATTCAGATATGCAAGACTGACGGTGTCAAACCGCAGTTGCTTGCAGCAACTTTGAAATAACTGCGCGGTCCTTCGATGCGTCTTTGAGCATCGCCGACGAAAAGGACTACGCCGGAGTAGAATGATACGTGCATTTTTAGTTTTCCGAACTCGTCCAGCCCGGCCGATCGCCCGCAGATGTTGATTCCTCTGTGCAGATCGAACTTGACCTTCCCGCAATAAGACGTATCGCTGATCCGTGTCACCCACCTGCCGAACAGGGCCTCGACGGAGATCACCGGAAGCCAGCCGCTCTTGTCCGCTTTGTCGGACTCGAACGGGATCGGATCGATGCGTGTCGATGTCCACGACAACTCGTCGCGTGAAAATCTGTCCTGCACGAGTTTGAACCCGCTGCTGATCGGGCGCAGCTTCGCAGCGCTCGACTTTCGGACTCGTGCATTCTTGTAGTGGAGTATTCCGACGCTGCAGCGTTTCAGAATCGGATCCGCAGGGTCGGTCGCGGGTTTGACGTAAAGCATTCCTCTTTGCACCTTCCACCGCAATGCGGGTACTTTTTCGACATCGGCGGCATAGGCCAGTGTGTTCCAGGCCGTCGTGCCGTCGCCGAGTTTGTGGCGTCCGGTATCGGATTCATAGACGATTTCGCCCTTGAGCAGGACGGGATTCTTGGCGGCAAGTGTCTCCGCCGTATAGACCGGAAGCTGTGTCCGGGTTTGGATTGTCATTTTTGCTGCCATAGCGTCAATTCATTCCGGGGATTGAACATTGGATGACCAGCTCGCCGCCCGTCAGGTCGTCGAGCTTCTTCTTGTCTGCGGCCGACATCAGCCCGTTGGCCGATTGGGTGGCGACGGCCGTCGATGCCTTACCGTTCCAGGTCGTTTTCTCCGTGTCGGTCACGAAGCGGTGCGTCGAATCCTGTACGATTACCGAAGCGGGATGCGTGGCCGGATGCTGGTAGTTGTTCGCTCCGGCGGCCACACCCGCGAGTTTCGCCTTCTCCTCCGAGGTGTAGTCTTCGGTAGAAAGGCCCTTGCCCGCAACCTTATCGACCTTCTGGCCGATCTGCGTGGCGACGGTCGTAGCGAAATTCGGATCGTTGCCCAGGGCGGCCGACAGCTCCTTGAGCGTATCGAGTGCCGCAGGGCTGCCGTCCACCAGTTCGGCGATGGCCTTATCCACGTATGCCTTTGCCGATTCGAGCGTCGTGCGGTCCCCGCTCTCACGGGCGGATTTCTCCGAAGCCACGGCCGCATCGGCGTGGCTGTTGGCCGCCTGAAGCGTCGCGGCATCGCCCTGCCCGCGCTTCTGGGCCTCGTCCGCCACGGAGGTGTCGGTGTAGGTCTTGGCCGAAGAAAGGGTCGTGGCATCGCCTTGTGTCCGCTCCTCGGCTTCCGCTGCGACAGATGTGTCGGTATAGGTTTTCGCGGCTTGGAGGGTCGTCGCATCGCCCTGTTCGCGCTTACCGGCTTCGGCAGCAACGGAGGTGTCGGTATAGGATTTGGCCGAGGAGAGTGTCGCGGCATCGCCCGCGGCCAGTTCCCTGCGGATCGCGGCCTCTTCACCTTTGGCACGTTCGATCTCGTCGTCGAGTCTGCCGTCGAGCGCCTCGATGTCATTTTGGACCTCATTGAACGCCTTCTCGGAGGAGGCTACATGGACGGAGAGGTCGTCGGTTACTTTCTGCACTTTCTTCTCCAGCTCCCGCCCTTCGGCCGTATTGTATTTCCCGTTGAGCTGGTCGGTAAGCCCCTCGACCCCGCTCATCGGGATTTTGTCCTCGGTCTTATGGAAGAAGCTGTCGAAGAGGTCCGAGAACTGCTCGGCCGTCGGGTACATTCCCCGACCGAACCATTTGCGCAATAATGCGCGTACTCTAATCGCCATTTCCGTACTTTTTTAGATATCTGTTCATTCGTTCGCGCTCTCGCTGTGGTAATGCGGTACGAAATACGCTGTCTATCGTATGAGTCAATGTTTTAAGATCACTGAAATAGGCTTCGACCCACTTGGCACAATGTTCATTCGCTGACGTTTTGGCCATACGTGAGGCTTCCCGGAGTTTCGTTTCGTTTCGTACATAAGCGCACGGCTCCGGCGAGCCGATGGAATCTACTGGCGATCCGGCCAGTATCACTACGAGAACAAGGGTGTCGATCATTTCTTCCCGTTTACTTCGTCCGCATGACGTAGGCCAGCGTATAATAGGGCGGGCGGTTCTCGTGCGAACCGCCGCCGCCCGTAGACTTTGTCGATCCGAAGGGAGTGGTTCGATCGTGCCACGACACGGCCTCGGGATAAGAGTTGCTGCCGCCGCTGCGCCAGCTTCCGTTACCTCCGGTCCAAAGATTCTGTCCATGCGCGTGCGAGGGCATCTCATCGACGGTGAGCGTGTGTTTCTTCTCGCCGCCCACCTTGCCGTAGCTGCCGTAGTCGGCATCGCTGACATTGTAGCCCACCACGAAGCGGCTGCGCAGGTCGGGCAGGCGGAAGTAGCCGCTCGTGGTCGAGAGCTTCCGGCCGTTGCAGTCGTAGGCGTTGTTGTAGGTCGTGCCGATGGCCTTGTAGAGCTCGGGGTACTCCGACTGCTTGAGCTGCTGCCCTTCGCAAAGGGCGTAGCCGTCGGGGATGCGGGATCCTGCCCAGATTTCGACCATGCCCAGCGGCGTGCGCTGAATCTTGGCCAGGGCGGTCTGCAACGCCACGATCTGCGCTTCGAGCGGGGTCAGCGTCTGCGCCTCGTGGAAGTCCTCCCATTTGTAGTTCTCCTCGCCGACGCCCGGAGCCAGCGACCGCTCGACGTAGGCTTGCGGATATTCGTACCCCTGGGCCTGTACCGGGATCGCGGCTTGTTTGAGGTACATACCGCCCGAAATGGAGCCGCCCTCCCAGTAGAGCACCTCCCCCTCGGGGTGTTCCTTCGTGCGCAGGAACACGTAGCCCTCGCTCCGCTGCGTGCCGCCGCCCGTGAGAGCGCAGCCCAGCAGGATCGCCTTGTCGCCCGCCAGGTTGCCGATGATCGACACCACGTGCGCGTTGGTCTGCATATAGTCGAGCATCTCGCAGTCGGCCGGAAAGTCTTTGTTCGATTGCAGGAGGAACCTGCCCTGTATCTGTTTCATCGTCAAATGTAGTTTATGGAGAATCGTTTCGAAGCCAGCTTGTACGCATCCACCACGGCCCGGACCTGCGTGATGTCCAGCTTGTCATAGAGCGCCAGCGGGATATTCACCCAGAAGTCGTAGCCGCTCACCCCGCCGTAGCCGCGGCGGTTGAGAATCAGGATCCGGCCCGATCCGCGGCGCGGGACCAGCACCTCGGCGTCCTCCTCGCGTTTGTGCAGGGTGATGAAGCCCACGTTTTCGACCGTTTCGGTGATCGTAATCCTCCGGTCGATAGGATCGAACTTGTCGTTCAGCAGCGCCCGCAGGTAGCACACCTGGCCGTTGTGTTCGAGGCGGTAGTCGCTCTCGCGCTTCCAGAGGATGAACCGCGTGTGCAGGTATTGCAGGGGCGACACGGCGGCGTAGGCCATCGCGGCGAAGAGTGGCCGCCGCCAGAAGGTCGGCAGCAGCAGGAGCGCCAGGCGCTTGAAGTTCACGTCGTACTTATCCATTGTATGCCTTCATATTGAGTACGACGTCGCCCATCTCGAAATAGCCCGCGGCCGGGATGCACCGCGCGTCGATCGTAACCAGCACCTCCTCGCCTGCCGCGACGGTCGTCGCCCCGCGGAACTCCACGATCCGCACGCCGTCGAGCGTCTGGAGCGCATCGACGAGCGCCATGTTGGTATATTCGCCATTGAAGGGCAGGTTCTCGATGTAGTTGCGGACAGCCTCCCGACAGGCGCTCTCGACCGTTTCGGCCACGAGCATCGGGTCGTAGTACACGTCCGCCTCGCAGTTGAAGCGGTCGGGGTCGATGTTCACCAGCGCCGTGCGCACGCCCGCGTCCTTGATCTCGGCGATGTAGGCCGCAAGCTGCGCCTCGGTCTCGGCGTCGAGCCTGCACCGCTTGCCGTCCTTCTCGCCCGCGACCTTGATCGTCAGGAGCGAAGCGTCCCGGTTCTCGACCGCCACGGCGTGCTTGACCACCCGCGCCGCTGCGATGGCGTCCTCGGTCATCGCCGTCGTGTCGTAGCGGTCCGTGTCCGCGATCAGCGTCTTGCCCTTCATGAACGCAAGCACCTTGTCGCGGTACCACCGCGGACGGTGAGGGATGATCTCCTCGATGCGTGTGTCCACCTCGCCCTTGTACGTGTCGAAGAGCTTCTCCAGCGCCCACGCCGCAACGGCGAAAAGGTAGAACAGAATGCTTTCTATCGACAAAATGCCAAAATGCGCAGAGAAACTATCCCCTGCGGTGAATCCATATACCTTTGCAGCCGATTCGTTGCGCATGAAATCCGCGCAGATCGTTTCCTTGATTTCCTCGATCGTTCTCATCGTACCATAAAGTCTATCTCGATACCCATAAACCCGATACCGCCGTAAGGTGCCATTGATATCTCGTCGGAGGAAAGCTCCGTCGCCGGGCGGATGTGTTGCGCTTCATATCGTGCCAGTACGGAATTATCGACCGCCGGAACCGTTTCGAGAGACGCCTCCGGTGCCAGCGGTTCGGAGATGCTCGTGCCGTTTGCCGCTTCGAGGTCGAAGGCCGCCTCTACGCCGCCGCTGGTATGTACCGCTATGTCGCGCAGGCTGTGCCTGTCTTGAGGTGTAATCCGTGCCATTATTATTCTATCGTTATCAATCCGTCTTTGACTTCGACATGCGACACGGACAATCCGCACACCTGCAACATCGCTTTTGTATCTGCTGTCCACGTCGGATTATAGGTTCCGCCGAGCATCTTGAGGGTTTCGGCTCCGAGTAGCGGGAACTCCTTGAACTCCCCACGCATGGCCTGAAGCACCGCTTCGGCCGTCTGCGCCGTCGTATCACCCACGACCAGCGCACCGCTGCGGACCATCAAGTCGCCCGTTTCGGGGTCTATCATTATCCCTCGCATCGCCTCAATGTTTTACCTTCGCGTCCTCGTAGTCCGAAGCCCTGACCTCGGGCATAGCCTGAGTGACGGCCGGAACCACGACCGGGGCGGGGTTCGACTGCGCCGCCGCGGTTCCTGTGACGGGTACCCCTCCGACGGGTATCGTATGCGTATGGGTGTTGAACGCCCGGATCAGCTCGTTGAACTTCTCCGTGAGCTGTTCGATTTTCAGCAGTCCCCCGAGCTTGCCGCCGTTGAACTGCACCCCCTCGGGAGTGATTCGGAAGGAGGTGTCGCCGAGGGAGGCGTCCACCACTTCGGCGTCCACGGTGATCCGCGTCTTGCCTATCGAGAGCCGGGCCTTGTCGATCTTGTCGCACAGAACCACGGCCGCCACGGCCGGGGTGATGAACGCCACGATGACGTAGCTCCCGACGGCCGGGAAACAGACGACGCCGGTGTCCCCCTCCTGGTTGGCCTGGAGGTTCACGCCCACGAGCGGAGCGCTCTCGTCGAGAGGCGTGCAGTCCACCGTGCGGGCCTTCTCGTCCACGCTATCCACGGTGCAAACCTTACAATAGATTTCGGAACCCGTCATGGCGAGCCTTCGTATGGCTTCTGCGAGTGTCATTCTGCGACTTTTTGTCCTATGGTTATTTCTTGTCGGAATCCTCCGGTTCCGTACTTGATCACGTTCTTCTGCACTTGATAGATTCCACGGCGCACGCCATCGATCTTGATTCCGATATGGTCGAGTTTGTCGATCAGCACGGCCCCGAATGTGGTAAAGGTTCCTTTAAGACCATCGCGTTTGAGGCGGCGAAGCTCCTGTTCCGCCCATGCCTTGAGTTCTTGCTCGGTCTTGTTGTAGGTGTGCAGCGTCCGCTTCTCTCCGTCGGCATCCCCCACGTCGATACGGATTCGTTTGTTGTCCGGTTGCAGGGATATGGCCCGCACCTTGATCTTCACGTCTGCCGCTGTCTGTGTGTCGAGTTGTGTGTCGTCGATCAGGTTCACTCCGGTAGCGAACACCTGACGGCAGGCCGCCTCCCGCTCGAACAGCACGCCGCAATACAATACGGGGGTGTCGTTCTCGATGAGGAAGAAGGAGCGAATACCGCCCTGATCCTTGAGCTGCCCGAGCAGTTCAGTCACGGTATTCGCTGTCACGCGGTATTGTCCGATGTGCTGCTCGCCGAATACCCTGAACTGCACGCCGAGTTCTTGATCCCGGAGTATCTGTTCCACCGTGGCCGACTTATAGGAGAGTTTTTTCGCCTCTTTCTGCTTGAGTTGGAACATATAATCTTCGCAATGAATTTCGATCGGGGTTTTCAGCCCTATCGTGGTGACGAATCCCCGAAAGGCAAGCTCCAGTTCGTCATCATATCCCAGCCATACGGTCACTTCGTCGCCTCGCTTGATCGGGATGCGCTCTTCGTTCTGCCAACGCACCTTCTTCGGGAGCTTCAGCACGCACGTATCCGTGAGCGTGTCCGTGTCGCGGGTAATCTCCACTTCGGCGACCGTATCGAACTCCCACTTCTTGCCCGTGCCTTTGATTTCGATTTTGGCGGTCAGTTTGAACATCGTTTGAATGACGGTTAAACGGCGTTTAATACTCGGTACATTTGATTACATAATCTTCATCGGAGAAGGCCCGCACGTCGATCGTCTGGCGGTTCGACCATGTTTCCTGGTTGAGCGAGAACCTCGACACTACGATGCGCGAAATGCCGAACAACTCGAAGAAGGTGCTCGATACTTTCACGGCTTGATTTTCGTCGAGAAACTTCTTTACCTCCCTGATCCCCGCTTCGGGATATTCGTCCACGATCACCCCGTCGCGCACGGCCACGATACCCACTGAAAGCGATATCGAATAATCGCCCAGACAAATGTATTCCTTGATCGTGCCGCCCAGTCCCACGAGCTGCGTGCGGATGATGTGTTTCTCCTGCGAGATGTTCACCGTGGCGTCGTTGATGACCAACGTGCTTTTATCTTCGCGGGGCAATACGAGTTTAGTCAGGGCATAACGCGATTCCCAATATTTGGATTCGGTAATCGGTAAAGAGAGTCCCTTTCCTGCGATTTCACCGCCGTGTCCCTCCCAGGAAGGTTTTTTTGCATTTTCCTGCGATGGCTGGAATCGACACAAGGCCAGACGTGCCTGTTGTGCGACACCTGCGGCGACGAACGCAAAACTTATCGGTTGGAACGTTCCCATCATCCTGCAAAGTTTATATCGTTTACGGCGGCTACCACGGTCTCGGTAATCATATCTTTCACCCGGCCGACATCCTCGCGCAAGTTCGTCGTGTGGATTTCGAAACGGTCGATCAGCTTGTCGATATGTACGGTGATGTTGCGTATTTTGTCGGTCTTCGGCGCTGCGGCCGCAACGGTGGCTCCGGAGGTCTGCAACCCTGCGGCAAGCGGATCAGGCGTCGGCAGTACACCATCCGAGGACGGTTCTCCTGCAGATGCCTTTTCTTTGGCTGCGGCCTCGGCCTTCGAGCGGGCGATTTCCTCGTCGTAGGCTTTGGTGAAGGCGGAACCGACCTCGGCCCCGAACTGGGAAAATCCGCCCTTCATACGCTGAATTGCCTCCCGGATGCCCTTGCCGTCGAACTTGAACGCCGCGACGATCAGGTCGCCGATCCCGCCGAAAACGTTTTTCGCAAGCTCCCAAATACCCGAAAATACAGCTTTGAACGAAGCCCACAACCCCTTGAGCGTTGCGCGGAATTTGACCGAAGTATTCCAAAAATGAATGCCGATTGCCGCAAGCGCAGCGATTGCCGCTGCGATCCAGCCGACGAGCGGGATGCTCATGATCGCAACGCTCACGGCCCGACATGCCGTTACGGCCGCCAGTTTGAACGTCGCAAAGCCCGCCGAGGCGATCCCTGCGAATGTCGCCGAGGCCGTACCGCCTGTTACCAGCGAAAGGATATACGCGCCGAGGGCCTTGATTCCCGACCAAAGTCCGACGGTAGCGAACCGCACTGCGGCGACAGTGGCCTGGAGGATATTCCTCCCGAATCCCAGCGCCTGAACCTTGCCGATACTCAAATAGCCGTTATACATCTGAAGTGAGAGGATCGCGCCGCTCATGGCTCCGATCGTGCTGCGCCACATCCCCGCGAAATTCAGCGTCCGGATGAAGGCGATACCCTTACCAATCCCGATGAGTAGCGGCGTGATCTGTGCCAGCGGCACGAGCGAGCTGACGACGACCTCGACCCAAATGCCCCAGTCGCCCGAGGCGTTGAACAGCGAGATTTTAAGGTCGTCGAACCGCGCACGGACACGCGAGAGCCGTTCGTTGTAGCTCTCCATGATGATCCCGGCCTGCTCGACGGCCGTGTTCGTCCCGGTGATGGCTCCTTCGTAGCGGCGGATTTCGTCGATACCCTGCACGAGAGCCATCGCCGCGTTGCTGTTCTCCATGCCGAAAAGCTGAGAGAAAAGCGCCGAATCCTTGAGGACGACTTTCAGCGGCTCGAGGCGCTCGGCCAGCGTCCGCGTCTTGTCCGTCAGCAGCCCGACGTCCACCCCTGCGACCTGCAGCTCTTTGAGCGTCTCCTTCGGAAGGAACCGCCCGCGGCTCAGGATCATCATGACGTTGCGCAGCGCAACGCCGCCTTCGGCGCCTTTCTTTCCGGCCTTGTCGAGCACCTGGATCGCAGCGTTGGTCTCCTCGAACGACACTCCGGCGCCTTTGGCTGCCATGCCGCATTGCTCGAGGGCCACCTTGATGGCCGGAAGCTCGGCGGAACCCTCCTTGCCCGCGGCGGCCATGACGTTCATCATCTCGGCCATGCGGCGTGCTGCCTCCATCGGGTCGGCCAGCGAGACGCCGTACTGGTTCATCGCCGTGGTCAGCACCTCGGCGGCGGCCGTGGCATCACCGCCCATCGTCTTGCTCAGGATGGCGATGTTGTCGCCCATCGCGCGGAGCGCATCGGGGTATTTCGCCAGCTCGGGAGACAGTTGCGAAAGCAGCAACTTGTAGGACTCGATCGATTGCGCTGCCGAGCCGCCGAAGGTCTTGGCCGTTTCGCGGGCATACCCCTCGATCCGGCGGAGGCTCTCGCCTGTTTCGCCCGATATGGCCGAAAGATCGGCCAGCGATGCGTTGAGCGCGGCGCCTGGCTGCAGGGTCTCCTGCATCGTGCGGCCCACGCCCTCGACGTACTGCGTGAACTGGTTCAACGCGAGCAGCTTGCCCTCGAAGCTGTCCCACAACCCCGCGGACTTGCGGATGTTGTCGTTGAGCTTCTCCACGTTCTGGGAGATGCCCTGCACGACGACATCGCAGTTGCCCGTGATGTTGAAGGAGTAGTTGAAAGAATAGTTGCTCATCGTTTACCCGGCTCCTCGTCCGAGGAGAATAGACGTCCTAAAAGTTCTGCGAAATTGCGCAGCCGTCGGCGCTCCAGCCATACGGCCTGCTGGTACAATGCGGCCCACTCTTCATAGGAGAGCGTGCCGGGGTCGATATGAAACGCGGCCCGGATCAGGGCGCACCCCTTCGGGATGGACTGTTCGTCGTCGTCCGAAAGGGCGTGCGCCCCTACAAGTTTTTTAACTCCGTATGACAGGTAGCGAACAGCTCACCCAGCGCCCCGAGTGCCGAGGTCTTGAGGATCGCGTCGTTCTGCACAAGCGGGCTGCCGCCGAGCCAGCAGTTCTTGAACATCACCTCGGCGCCCTTGAGTTCATCCTGTCGGCTCACGGCGCTGACGGCCGACATGGTATCCATCGACGGACGGCGGAAATAGCCGATGTGGCGTTCCCCGGCCATGTCGTCGTAGATATCTACAGCCACGACGCGGCCGTGGGCCTGCTTCCAAGACTGCCTCACTTCGTCCGTCACACCTCCGTCGAAGACGGGATACCCGGCACGCACGGTGGCCAATTCTTTCTGCTCTTGCTGTTGTTTGTTTTCCATAGTCGAAAAAAATAGGTCGTTTGTTAGGCTTTCGGCTGGCCCCACTCAATATGAGAGGGGATCAGCGTGAGTTCGATCTGCAGGTTCAGGTCGCCCTCCTTCCAGTCCACCTTGTTCTCGGTGAACTGGCAGTTGCGGATTTTGTCCGTCGAGATGATGCCGCTCTCGGGCAGATACGACACCGTGATGTCGAAAGGCGCGATGTCCTGCAGGCGGCCGTTCGGCGCCTGCCGCTGCAGGGCCACGACCTCGCTCTTGTAGAGGGTGATCGACGCCGAGGGCGTGATGCGCCCTTTCGAACGGGACACCGGATGCCGTCCGGCGCCGTAGTTGTTCTGCACGTCCTGGCTGTCGCCGTACTTGATCGCCGTGATACCGACGAACGGCACGCCGTTGGCCGCAGCGACGATGTCGCCCCAGGCGTATTCCACGCCGTTGATCAGCGGAATAGAGGTTGTAACGCTCATTGTATTCTGATTTTAGCGGTTAGACACTCTCGGCATAACCGATTTTCACTTTGATACGTCGCACGACACCGACGCCGACAGGACGGATGACGATCTCGATTTCGGAGGTGGCGAGCACGTTCTGATCCGGGTCGATTTCGACGACATAGCCGCTCAGCTCGCCCGCCTTCTCCATATCCTCGAGGGCCTTCTGCGCCGTGGTCTGCAGGAACTCTACGCTGTGCGTCTGGAGCTGCCCCGTCGATTTATCTATATAGACGTTTCCGCCCAGTTTCGGCAGCAGGTAGGTGCGGATGCCCCGCACGACCTTGTCCATCGTGCGGACGTTCTCGATGTAGGCGTAGTCGCTCGTGGCATCGTCCATCGTGTGCGAATCGTTCAGGTACGAGCCCGACAGTCCGGAGTAGGTCACGAAGAACAGGTAGCGGGCCGCATCGAGCGATTCGACCACAGCGCGGTCGAGTGCCGTAAGCAGCGTGCCGTCTCCGAAGGCGGGGACGTCGATGCCCGCGGGGAACTTCTCGATCCAGGCGGGGGATTCCTGCACGGAGGCGCTGGAGACGATGCCGAGCAGGACGCCCAGCCCCGAGACGGAGGCTTTCGCCGTCGCGTTGTCTTCGTCAGCATAGAGCGCCGCGCCCGTGGAGCTCCCGGCCTGGCCGATGATGACCGACACGCGCTCCTTGTCCCCGGCGGCATCCGTCGGAAGGGACGCGACGGCCGCGACTTTCGGGGCGTAGAGAATACTCAGCGGCATGTCCTGCCCCTCGAGCGGCGCGGCGACACCCTGCAGGGCCGTGAGGTTCTCCTTCGAGAACGCCACGTCGCCCTCCCAGACGCCTATCTGCCGGAGGCGGCCTCCGGCGAAGTTCTGCATCTTCTTCACGTCGGCATAGGTGTTGGCGCCTTCGGCTTTCGGGAAGATGCCCACATAGCGGCTGATGCCCGGGTTGAGCCGGAATATTTCCGAGAGCTGGTAGTGCATGAGACGGATGATCCACTCCTCGGCGTCAGCGGTGATTCTGAGCTTCTCGGCCGTCTCGATCTGGGAGACGGCCTTGATACGCTCCGTCTCGGAGAATCCCGACGGCAGCGTGTCTGTGTAGAACATGATCCCCGAGATATGGTCTTCGCCCGCCAGCTTGCGGGGGATGTTGCCGTTCGTGCGTTCGAATGTTAAGGACTGCATCAGGCTTTGAGGTTTTGATTGGTTACTTCGACGACGGTCGTGTCCTTGAGCGTGCGTCCGTAATTGACGGCGTCGCAGCGGTTGAAGAAGGCCGTGCCGTCCGAGGCCACATGTACGGCCTTGCGGTCGGGGTAGCTGCGGAACACTTCGCGGGCGATGCGCTGCGCGGCACTCTCCCGCACGGTTCCGGAACCTCTGGCCGGAGTTTTCGTCGTGCAGGCCGGATCTTTTGCCGTAGCTGCCGGCTTTTTGTCCGAGGTTCTGTCGGAGGCTTCCGGGGCTTCGGAGCCCGAGAAGGACGCTCCGGCCTCCTCACCGGAGATATCGGTGGCGGGCGCCGTTTCAGCGGCAGAGGCCGCAGGTTCCGAAACAGCGTCGGCAGGAGCTTCAACGGTGCCGTTTCGATCGGTCTGTACGCCTTCCTGCGACACTTCGGTCGTGGCGGCGTTTTTCTTATTTTTCTGTGTCATTGTGAAATGTGGGTTTCTCGTTTCTTGAAAATACGATGCAGGCCATAGGCCATAGTCAATAGCCCGACGACGCACAAAACATACTGCCACCATGCGAGACCTCTGCGGGTCTTGATTTCGGTCGTCGCAGCAAGGCTCCCCTCACGGATGGAATCCGCACGGACGCGGAGGACTGTATCATTCCGGACCATCGCGCCCGCTGTTTCTCCGGCCGTGTGTGCTTCCTCCTGCCGGAACCGGTTCGTTTCTTTCTCGGAGTCGGCGGCAATCCGGCGTTCGGTAGTTTCGCACATCAAGGGCGGTTTGCCCGTCAGCGTGTCAGCCGGACGACTGGTATCGTACACCCGCATAACGATCTCCACATTCTCGGTACGTTCCCGCTCCCGCATCCGTTCGGCGGCCAGTTCGCAGCTGAGCGCCTCGTATAACCGTCGAAAAGCGAGACTGACGTGAACTGCGGTCTGTTCGGCGAAGAATCGCTTCTGTGAGGTACTGTGCAGCTGTTCCGTCCTCGTCTCCATCCGCTTCATCGGCGAGCAGCTCATGGCTGACAGGACAATCGGCAGAGTGAGGACAGGCAGGAATTTTCTCCACAGCCCGGCGGAATTTATTGACATCATGGCGTAGGTTTTTGATCTCCGTTTTCAATGGTTTGACAATCTGTTCCAACAGAATTTCATTTCCCTGACGGACATTGTCGAGTTCTACACCCTGGTTGTCGGCCTGCTTCTTCGCTACGTCAGTCCGCAGGGTCGTGACTGCGGCTGCATATTTGTGTAGCGTGAATTTCGAACCGAGTCACGCGCGCAACGGAGTGGCGACAATCGCCACAAGGGCAAGGATTACTTCTGTTGTCATTGCTCGATTCCGATAGTTTCCAGCCAGGTCCCGACGTCGAACGACGGGCAGGCTTTATGGACGGACGGAAGGTCGCGGTGGCCGACGATCCGCACCCCGGGGTGTGCCCCGTGGAAGTCGATAACGTAGCGTGCGAGCGCCTCTCTCTGCGCGTGCGTCCGGGTATCTTTCGGCGTCTTGCCGTCAGAAGCCACTCCTCCGGCGTAGACGATGTGCCGGGATACTCCGTTGTAGCCAGCCGCGCCATTCGTTATTTCCCACGGGTCCACGAAAGCGTCTTCGTTGTTCCCGACCAGCCGCTCTACCGTCCCGTCCAGGTGGATAAGGTCCGTATATCCTACCTGCTTCCAGCCCCGGCCTCCCTCCGAGGGCGGGGAGGTGTGCCACCGCCGGATGTCGGCGGCCGACACCTCGCGCCCTTCGGGGGTTGCGGTGCAATGGATAACCAGATATTGCAGAGCCTTTTTCATTGTGAAATTCTTTCGTAGATGCCTATTCCGTTTTTGCGCTTACGATCGCACCGAAACCCTCGTTGCGCAGCGGCAGACAGATCGTATAGGTGCGCATCGAGAAGAGATTGCGCTGATTCTCCGGGTCGCTTGACGCCTCGCGCAGGTAGGACTTCGTCGAGCCGTCGGCACGCATCGCACGCTTGGTGGTGAAGGCTACGGACGACTGGCGGTCGCTTTCGCCCACGACGGCGCCGTATGCTTTCTTCTTGAGCGTCGTCGTGTCGTAGTAAGGGCACTCGTCGTACTCGTAAACGTCGAAGCCGTACATCTTGGCGATCTTGCCTGTGGTGTAGTCGTACACCTTCTTCTCGATGCGCTGATCGTGTTCCAGCTAGTCGGCATCGTGATCCGCGGATAGGTCGAGAATGCGGCCCGCTTTGGGGATTTTGAGCTTGTCGAACTTCTTCTTGAGCGCCACGATGTCCGCGCGGGTCAGCTTCTTGCGTCCGTCGGCCGTAGCTTCTCCCGTCGTCACGAGAACCGGAGTCTTGTCCGTGTTCTCCGCAGGAGCCAGCGAGTGAATCGCCCGCGAATACTTCTTCTCGAAGAACTGATCCTTGTGCTTCTCGATCACCAGAGCCATCTTATCATAACTGATCGCATGGAGTTCGTCGTCGGTGATAGGCGTAGGACGCGACTGAAACTTGTCGAGTTCGACGGCCTTATCGCCATCCGGAAGGTCCTGCACCGTCAGCGGATAAGTCGAGTTATTGACCAAAATCTCGGGATCGGCACCCACATCGACGAAGTGGATCACGTCGTGCTTCACATAGGCGTCGTAGGAGCGGATGGCCTGATACCAGCCGATGCTCTCGGCCGACGTGCGGAACGCCTTGATAAGCTCCCCGGTCCACACCTCGGTGTAGATGCCGGCGCCCAGAGCACCCGAGGGCAGCAGGCCGCCGCAAAGCCCCGATGCCAGAGCAACGCCATTCACGGTTGCAACACCCGCAAGCGGGGTGAAGTCGAGGGCGCAGGCAAGCGTCGCTCCGATCGCGGAGTTGATGCCTATCGCCGTAAAGAGGCCCAGGAGGGCCAAAAGGATTTTTCTCATTCGTGGAAAAAATTAGAGTTAGTCGTTCATGAAGTCCGGGGCCACGCCGTAGTGGGCCTTGAACGCTTGGACGTACTGCGTGGGGTTCTCACGGCGCAGGGTCATCTTCTCCTCGTCGGAGAGCTTGTCCCAGGCGAGCGTCTGGTGTCCGTTTCCGGAACCCTTTTCGTCAATGGAGTCCGAAGGGCGTCGGGCGGGAGTCATCATCGAGAGCGTGTCGCGCAGCGTCTCGATGCCCGCCTGCTGGCCCAGCTCGAGCATCTTCGGTTCCTGGGCCTCGGTGATCAGACCTTTCTCGCGTGCTGCGGTGACGGCATCCGTGATACGGGCCAGCGTGAGTGTTTCGTTCTGGGTTTGCAGCGCTTTGATCGCGGCGGTCGCATCCGCTTCGGTCGCTGTGGGGGAAAGTCCCAGCGCCATTAAAATCTCATTCATCTGAAAAGTCGTGTATTGGGGTTTGTCGTCGGGATTGAGTAAAGGCTACAGGTCGTTGTCTTCGTCTTTTGCAAGGGTG
>ENA-ORLI01000211-ORLI01000211.1-human-gut-metagenome-genome-assembly--contig:-NODE-211-length-15629-cov-6.46051_pt1 | contig 15629 bp, 14 predicted proteins | sample MGYA00243015_ERZ508825 | MGnify/ENA primary metagenome ERZ508825 (study PRJEB26277, sample SAMN04329804) | human gut metagenome | biome: human-associated habitat | host: Homo sapiens | place: USA... | reverse complement strand
ACGGACACGACTCGTTCACCGAAGAAGATTATGAATGGTAAACCCACAAATGATGATGAGCATGAGAAGTATGAAAACAATTCTGGCCTGCGCCTGCGCCGTGCTGGCAGTCTCCTGCGCCGAAAAGAATGAAATCGCAAAACCCGCTCCCGAAACCCGTACCATTACCCTCAACGCAACGTCCGAAACAATCGCGTCGCAAGACAAAACCCGCACGGCACTGGATAAGGACGGTCTGAGCGTCGTCTGGAAGAAAGGTGACCTGATCCAACTGTGGTACCTCAAAAATGACGGGTTCTACGCAAAAGCAGGCGAACTTGCCGCCCTGTCCCAAGGCAATAGCACTACGTTCACCGGCGAATGCACTTTCACCGACGAAGCGGAAACACCCGATTATCTCGCAGTTTCATGCTATTGCGCCAATGGCCCCGAAGTACTCAACACGGTAAAATACGAAAACGGGAAATTCATATTCTCCAACCCCGGAGAGGCATCTGCCGTATTCAAACCATCGCTCAACTACCCTTCGCCCAACTCCTATGAGTTCGCAGTTCGTAACCCTGCCGTCGCCCACGGCACCGATCTGAACGCCATGACATTCAAAAATATATTCGGCGTCATGAAGTTGACGATCCAGACAAGACGCAGTGCACAATACCAGATTACCTTCCAAGCCACAGGTATGGCCCAAAGAAAGGACTTCACCGGAGAATATCATTACGACCCTGCGACCGGAACCGGAGAATTAATAAGAGATCATACCACCTCTCCGATCACCATCGAACCGCAAGGGCAGAATATCGGCGCAGAATTCGTGTATTATATCCCCGTCGCTCCCGGCACCTACAACGATTTCACCATGAAAGTTTACGATTTCGGAGAGGATTACTACGAACGAAAAGCGACCAAACCGCTCGAAATAAAGGCTGGTGTCATCACCAACCTCGGAAGATTCGTAGATAATTTACAATAATTCGAACCGCCCGACAACACAAACGTCCGAAGTCAGACTTCGGACGTTTGTCGTATTCAGCAGTCCCAAAAGGAGGGAATCAGAAACTGAACTTCGCGCCGACGAACCAGCTGCGGGGCAGCGACGGGCCGTAAATGTAGCCCGAGTCGCGGTCTACACCCTTGTCGAAGTCCTTCTGGTAGGCGTTGAACAGGTTCTGCACACCGCCATAGAGCTGCATGGTTATCTCCTTGTAGATACGCACGTCGTACGACAGGCGAATATTCATGTCGAAGAACGACGGGGTCGAGACGGCCACGTCCTGCGCGACGCCCGACCCGGCCATGTGCTGCACCAGCATCGACCCGGTGCAGGTTCCCGACAGGTCGGCCGTGAAATTCCGCACCGGTTTGAACGACGCGGTGAAATAGCCGTAGGCATCGGGCGTGCGGAACATCCGGCGCACGGGCGGCACCTCTGCGTCCTCGCTCCAGAATTCGGGCTCCTTGTAACGGCTCTGCTGAAGCGTCACGCCCGCCTGCAACTCGAACCAGCGGGTAAAGGCCGCGCGCCCCTCGACATTGAAGCCGCGCACCGTGGCCCCCGAACCGTTGTAGCGTTCCTTGACCTTGCCGCCGTCGGCCGCATCATCCATGTCGCGCAGGGCGAACACGTCGTCGAGGATCGTATAGAAACCCTCGACCAGCAGGTTGGTCTGCACCTTCCCGAACGTATGGTAAAGGTCGGCCGAGAGGCTCACGCTGTGCGAGCGCTCCTCCCTCAGGTCATCCGCCAGCCGGATGCGCACCCGCTTACCGCCCACGATGGCGATGTGCATGTCCTCATCGAACGCCTGCGGGGCCCGGTAGCCCCCGGCGTAGCTCACGCGCAGGTTCACCGCTTCCGATGGGTTGAAACGCACGTTGACGCGCGGGCTGAAGATCACATGGTCTACGAGGTTGTGCTTGTCGAGGCGGCCGCCGACAAGCAGCGACCACTTCCTGGTCTTCCACTCGTTCTGCAGATAGGCACCCACGATATGCACCGTCTGGTCGGTGTGGATATCATAGCCGATCGAACGGTCGCCCAGGTCGTCGTAACTGTACTCCGTACCGAAGGTCAGTTCCGAGGGCATGAACAGCAGCTTCCTGAACTCGTGGATATACTGCATCCCCGCCGCTACGGTCAGGTCGTGCGTCGTCCCGTAGGCATCGGGATCCTGTTTGCTGCCGTAGTAGCTCTTGCGCGCCGTATTCTGAAACGAGGCATAGGCATTGAAGCGGTTGCGGCGGTCGGGCGACGAGATGTCGAACGAAAGGCTGCCCCCGTCGATCGAATGGTCGATCTGCTCGGCGATCAGCGCCTCGTGGGGCGGCCGGTCGAGCATGTCGCCCCCGCGGCGGAATTCGTTGATATGGTGGTACTGCGCCGTGATGCGCGAATAGGCGCCCGTACGGAAGAACGTACGCATGCCCACCGACTGGCTGTTGATGACGGGCACTTCGGTGAAGCCGTCGCCGTCGTGGTCGTAGCCCGAACGGTGGCGGCTCTGGCCGAAGACGCAAAGCCCCGCCCGGCCGCTCTCGGTGACGAGCGAAGCATTGAGCATCGTATTGTTGTCATAGGAATTGCTGCCGCCGATCGAAGTGAGCGTATGCGACATCTGCGCCGAATTGCGCGAAGGCTCCTTCGTAATGACGTTGATCGTGCCGCCGATGGCCGACGACCCGAACAGCGCCGAGCCGCCGCCGCGCAGCACCTCGACCCGCTCGATCATGTTGGCCGGGATCTGTTCCAGGCCGTATACGCCCGTCAGGGCCGAGAATACCGGGTGCGAATCGACCAGGATCTGCGAATAATGGCCGTCGAGGCCGTTGATGCGCACCTGCGTGAAGCCGCAGTTCTGGCAGTCGTCCTCGACACGCACGCCGGGCTGGAACGACAGCCCCTGTGCCAGGCACGAGTCATTTGTCTTCTCGAACAACCCGGCGTCCAGCTCGCTCTCCAGCGCAGGCGCCTCCCGGCGCAGCCGGGCGGAACGGCTGGCCGATACGACCACCTCGTCCATCGAAATGCCGCTCTGCACCACCTCGAAATTCAGTTCGGCCGTCTGCCCGCGCCTGAGTGGCACCTGCTGCGTCTGCGAGGCATAACCCAACGCGCGGACTTCGAGCGTCAGCGCGCCCTCGGGCAGGTTTTTCAGGAAATAATGCCCCGAAGCGTCGGTCGTGGTGCCGAATGCCGTGCCCGTCACGGCGATGGTCGCATAGGGAATATGTTCATGCGTGTCGCGGTCGACCACATGGCCGAAGATATTGGCGTCGGTACTTTTCTTCGGCGCCTCGACACCAAGTACCAGTACACACCGGCACATGACGAGTGCCAGCAAAATATATTTTTTCATTGCTTGTCAGATAATAAATAGTATGGGCCGGGCTGCATGCACCCGGAATATGAATCAGGAAAATGGAGGGGATCGCCGGTTACGCGACAGGGGGCGCACGCAGCGAAATGCCCGACGCCTGCTCATAGAGTTTGCAGCGGGTTGCCTCGGGCAGCAGCACGGCCAGCATCTCTGCATAGAACGAGTGCACGGTCGGCGCGATGTCGAGGTAGGGGAAGAAATAGAAATCGTCGATGATACACCTGTCGACGATGATCGTATGGGCACCGTTGTCGGGCACCAGATCGCCGCAGTGCGCGGAGAAATGCGCATGGTCTTCGTTGTAGATATGCACCTTCTGCCCCGCGTAGGCCGCGAGCAGAACCAACAGCAGCAAAGCCGCATAGAGTCTTTTGGGTGCGTAGCGTATCATCTTTCCGAGCCAAAGATAGCAATAAAAAAGGGCCGTTCAAAACGGCCCTGCAAAAATACCCTAAAATGGGGATATATGTCGTGTCCACGTACCCGGATGCCGGGAGGCGGACGATGGGCGCCGCCACCCTGCGGATCGGGCGCCTCAGATGCTGATGTCGAGGATCTCGAAATGGATCGTCCCGGCAGGCACCACCACGTCGACGCAGTCGCCTTTCTTGTGCCCCAGCAATGCCTTGGCGATGGGCGTACCGATCGCCAGCTTGCCTTCGCGCAGGTTCGCCTCGTGCTCGGCGACGATCGTGTAGGCCACCTCTTTCTTGGTGTTGTGGTTCAGCAGCGACACCTTGCTCAGTATCTGCACCTTGCTCTTGTCGATCTTCGACTCGTCGATCACGCGGGCATTGGCGAGCGAATCCTCCAGCTTGGCGATACGCATCTCCAGCAGACCCTGCGCCTCACGGGCGGCGTCGTACTCCGCGTTCTCCGAAAGGTCACCCTTGTCGCGCGCTTCGGCAATAGCCGCCGATATCGCCGGACGCTCGACGGAACGCATGTGGTCGAGCTCATCCTTGAGTTTTTTGTAACCTTCCGCTGTCAGATAAATAATCTCTTTTGCCATAATATTAAACGAGTCCGACGCACTTGAATTTCATAACGCTGCGAAAGATTCCGAACATGGGGCCCGTCGAACTCACATTAGGCATCCGCAGATGCCCGTCCCACATCCAAAATCCTCCTGTATTCCCCTTTGCAGCGGGGGAACCCTGTAAAACAAACAACGTAAAAAAATAAGAATCCTGACCGGTGAAGGCCAGAACCCTGTTTCCATTGTATACAGCAAAGATAAAAAGTTATTTTCTAATTTCCAAATCTTTTTTCGCGGCGCATGGCACGGAGTATGCGCCTCGCGCGGGATATGTATATCGTACTCCTGCTCCACTTAGCCTGGGCGCTCATGGCCGTCCCCGTCGTCACGCGCCAGCAACGCGTCCCCGCCTCGGCAGCGACCTGGCTGGCGCTGATCCTGCAGCAGCCCGTCGCCGGCACGCTGCTCTACATGCTGGCCGGCTACCGCCGCAACGGCCCCGCGGCGGATTGCCCCGCCTGCCGCGGCGACCGCCTCGAACAGATCATCGCCCACGGATGCGGCACACGCCCCACCCGGTACAACCGCGTCGGGCTGCTCCACAACGGCAACAACGCCTTCACGGCACTGATCGCCTCGTTGCAACGGGCCACGCGCTCGATCCACATGGAGTACTACATCATCCGCGACGACCGCATCGGGCATACCATCGCCGAAATACTGATCCGCAAAGCCCGCGCGGGGCTCGAGGTGCGGGTGATCTACGATGCCGTCGGCTCGTGGCGCCTGAGCCGCAAGACACTGCGCCGCATGCACGACGCGGGGGTCGAGACTGCGGCTTTCGAACCGGTTCGCTTCCCGTGGTTCACCACGCGCGTCACGCACCGCAACCACCGCAAGATAGTGGTCACCGACGGCAAGGTCGCCTACCTGGGCGGCATAAACATCGCCAAATACTACCTCGACGGGGATTACATGGGTAAATGGCGCGACGAACACCTGCGCGTGGAGGGCGACGCCGTGGCCGACCTGCAACGGCTCTTCATCGCCGACTGGGCGCGTGTACGCGGCGAATACCTCGACAGCCGCCGCTACATCGCCCCGCACGGCATCAGGCAGCGGCTGCCGATCCAGCTGGCCTGGGCCGAGGAGGGGCCCTCGCGGCTGACCATCGCCGACGCCTTTGCCTCGGCCATCGTCCGGGCGCACCGCACCATACGCATCTCCTCGCCCTATTTCCTGCCCCCGGCCCTGTTGCTCGACGCGCTCCGGCTGGCGGCACGCGGCGGGGTGCGGGTACAGGTGATGATCCCCTCGTGCAGCGACTCGCCGTTCACCGACCTGATTTCCGACTCCTACATCGGCGATCTGCTCGACGCCGGGGTCGAACTCTACCGCTACGACAACGGCTTCCTGCACGCCAAGCTGCTGATCGTCGACGAGGACACCGCCTCGGTCGGCACGGCGAACATGGATTACCGCAGCCTGCTGGACAACCTCGAAGTCACGGCTTTCATCCGCGACCGGAGCGTCGTGCGGGCGCTCTCGGCCACCTACGACGACGACCTTGCCTCGTGCCGCCGGATCGCGCGGGAAACATGGCGGCCTGCGGCATGGCGGCGCACATTGGGCGACGCGCTGCGGCTGGTCTCGCCCCTGATGTAGCGCAAGCCGCCGATCGACATTTCCGCACCGGGCCCGGCGCGCCGTTCCCCTGATTTCCGTAATTTTCCCCTCTTACCGTCTGCCTATCCGCGCCGCCGGGGAGAGGCTTCCCTCCGTCCGCCACCGGCGCCGGAAGCACCTCCGGCCACGGATTCGGATGCCGCACGGCGGCATCCCGGGAGACCCGCGGGCCGCCCGCCCGGACGGGAACGAGAAATACGGCTCGGCGCCTTATTATTACGCACAATAATTTTTTTTGGAAATCGTTAATTTATGCGTAACTTTGCGCGATAAAGCGCCGTAAAAGATTCATAAATGAAGCAGACTTTTTTATACGCCCTTTGCGGAGTGGCGGCAGCGATCATCCTCGGAGGATGCTCCGGGATGAACGCCCTTCTGAAAAGCGGGCAGCCCGAACTGATTTACAGCAAGGCGCTGGAGTACTACCAGAAAGAGAAGTGGTCGCGTGCCTCGACGCTCTTCGAGGGCGTCCAGCACTACTACATCGGCACGCCGCGCGAAGACAGCGTCTCGTTCTTCAACGCCCGCTGCAAGTTCAAGAACCGCGACTATGACACCGCCTCGGCCCTGTTCGACGATTTCCGCCGCAAGTTCGGCCGCAGCGCCTTCATCGAAGACGCCGAAGGCATGTACGCACTCTGCTTCTACTACCTCTCGCCCGGTCCCTCGCGCGACCAGACGATGACCGGGCAGGCACTGATCGCCATCAACGAGTTCATGTCGCGCTACCCCCACAGCGACCGCGTCGAGGATTTCAAGCAGATCAACGGCGAACTGACGCAGCGGCTGCACGACAAGTCCTACCTGAACGCCTACACCTACTATAAGATAGGCCGCTACAAATCGGCCATCGTATCGCTGAAGAATGCGCTCAAACAATTCCCGGACAGCAACCACCGCGAGGAGATCATGTACATGATCGTGGACGCCAGCTACCGCTTCGCCAACAACTCGGTCGCAAACAAGCAGACCGACCGTTATCTCTCGATGCTCGACTCCTACCTCTCGTTCAAGGAGGAGTTCCCCGAATCGAAATACACCAAGGAGGTCGACCGCATGGCCAAGCACGCACGGGACTACCTCGACCGCAACAAGAAGGACGAAGACAAAGACAACAACATATAACAATGGAAATCAAGAAGAACATCCCCAACAACACCATCACGCGCAAGCTGGTGGATCTGGACAAGGAAACGGGCAACATCTACGAAACGGTGAACATCATCGCCCGCCGTGCCAACCAGATCTCGACCGAACTGAAGACCGAGCTCAGCCGCAAGCTCGCCGACTTCTCTTCGCCGACGGACACCATGGAGGAGACCTTCGAGAACCGCGAGCAGATCGAAATCTCGCGCTACTACGAACGCCTGCCCAAGCCCGCGATCATCGCTACCGAGGAGTTCCTCGACGGCGAACTCTTCTACAAGGAGAACAAAGAGGTCAAGGAGTCCTAACGATACCGCCATGGATTTGCAGGGAGGTGGCATACAAGGCCCCGGCGCAGGCGCTGCCTGCCCGGCCGAAGGAGTGGCCGGACGGCACATACTGCTGGGCATCACGGGAAGCATAGCGGCCTACAAGGCGGCTGTGCTCTGTCGTTTATTGAGGACGGCGGGCGCCGAGGTGCGTGTCGTGATGACCCCGCTGGCCAAGCAGTTCATCACCCCGCTGACGATGGCCACGCTCTCCAGAAACCCGATCCTCGTGGAGGTCTTCGACCCCGAGAACGGAGCCTGGAATACCCATGTCTCGCTCGGCGAATGGGCCGACTGCTACCTGATCGCCCCCGTCACGGCCAATACACTGGCCAAAATGGCATGCGGCATCGCCGACAACCTGCTGCTGACGACCTACCTCTCGGCCCGCTGCCCGGTGGTCGTCGCCCCCGCCATGGATCTGGACATGTACGCCCACCCCACGACCCAGGAGAACCTGCGCCGACTGGCCGGGCACGGCGTGCGGATCGTCGAACCCGCCGAAGGGGAGCTCGCCAGCGGGCTCACGGGCAAGGGACGCATGGCCGAACCCGCGGAAATCGCCGCCTATGTCGGCAAACTCCTCTCCGCGGGAACCCCCGAAAAAAAAAAGCACCTGTCCGGTAAACGCTTCGTCGTAACGGCAGGCGCCACGATCGAAGCCATCGACCCCGTGCGGTTCATCTCGAACCACTCGTCGGGAAAGATGGGCTACGCCATCGCCGGAGCGCTGGCCGCACGCGGTGCGCAGGTGACCCTCGTCACGGGGCGTACGTCGCTGCCGACGCCCCCGGGCGTGGAACGCGTGGACGTGCTCTCGGCCGCCCAGATGTACGATGCCACGACCCGCGCCTTCGAGGGCGCCGACGGCGCTGTCATGTGCGCCGCCGTGGCAGACTATACGCCCGACACGGTTTCGCAGACCAAGCTCAAGAAGGGCGAGGGCGAAATGCACATCACCCTGCGCCGTACGCGCGACATCGCCGCAGAGCTGGGAGCCTCCAAAGGCGGCCGCCTGCTGGTCGGCTTCGCCCTCGAAACGCACGACGAACAGGCCAACGCCGAGGCGAAGCTCGCGCGAAAGAACTTCGATTTCATCGTCCTCAACTCGCTGCGCGACGCCGGCGCGGGATTTCGCGGCGACACCAACAAGGTGACCTTCATCGACCGCAACGGCCGCGAGCCGCTGCCCCTGATGCCGAAGAGCGAAGTTGCCGGACGTATCGTCGACAAAATCGAATCACTGTTAAAATAAAGACCGCCATGTTACGCCGTCTGTCGGTTGAGAACTACGTGCTTATCGACAAGCTCGAAATGGAGCTGGATCCCCACCTGAATATCATCACGGGTGAAACGGGAGCCGGGAAATCCATCCTGCTCGGTGCCCTCGGCCTGCTGCTGGGCGCCAAGAACGACGGCTCGGCCATGAAGGACGCCGCACGCAACTGCGTGGTCGAAGGTACCTTCGACCTCTCGGGGCGCGACATGGAGGCTTTCTTCGCCGGGAACGACCTCGACTATGCGCCGGAGACTACCGTAACGCGCATGATAACCCCGGCCGGCAAGAGCCGCGCTTTCATCAACGACCTCCCGGTGCAACTGGCGCAGCTGCGCGAATTCGGCACCCACCTGATCGACATCCACTCGCAGCATCAGAACCTGATCCTCTCCTCGGAAGAGTTCCGCACCTCGGCGCTCGACACCGTGGCCGGGAACGGGGAACTGCTCGCACAATATGCCGCGCAGTATACGCGGCTTACGGAACTGCGGCGCCGGCTCGCCGCCCTGCGCGAAGCCGCCGCCGGCGGACGCCGCGACGAGGAGTGGCTCCGCTGCCAGAGCGAAGAGCTCACGGCTGCCAACCTCCGCGAAGGGGAACAGGCCGCCATCGAGGAAGAACTGGCCGTACTGGAGAACGCCGACCGCAACGGCGAGGTGCTCACTCCGCTCCGCAACGCCCTCGATGCCGACGAAACCGGAATGCTCACGCTCCTGAAAAATTCCGAGAACGACCTGACGCGCATCCGCGAACATTTTCCCGCGGCCGGGGAATACGCCGCACGCCTGCACTCCGTACTCGAGGAGCTGAAGGACATCGACAACGCCGCCGCCGCCGACAGCGAACGCCTCGATGCCGACCCCGAACGGCTGGCCAAACTCGCCGCACGCCTCGACGCCCTCTATGCCCTGCAACAAAAACACCGTGTCGCCTCCGAAACGGAGCTGATCGCAGCCCGCGACCGCTATGCCGCACAACTCGCCGCCATCGTACACGGCGACGAAGAGATCGCAGCGGCTGAAATAGAACTGGCTGCGTCCGCGCAGAAGGCCGGCGCGCTGGCCGACAGGCTTCACAAGGCACGTGCAAAAGCCGCCCCGGCCTTCGAAAAACAGATACTGGAGACACTCGCCCAGCTGGGCATGCCCGAAACCGTATTCAAGGTGACGCTCACCCCGCTCCCCGACCTCGGGCGCACGGGACGCGACGGCGTGGCGTTCCTCTTCTCGGCCAACCGCAACGCGACGCCCCAGAGCGTCGAGCGTATTGCCTCGGGCGGTGAGCTCTCGCGGGTCATGCTGGCGCTCAAAGCCCTGCTGGCCCGGCGCATGCAGTTGCCGACGGTCATCTTCGACGAGATCGACACGGGCGTCTCGGGGCGCATCGCCGACGCCATGGGCGAGATCATCGAATCGCTCTCCGCGACGTTGCAGGTCGTGGACATCACCCACCTGCCGCAGGTGGCGTCGAAAGGCGCAGCCCATTTCGTGGTCTACAAACGCGACGGACGCACCGGCATCGCCCGCCTGACGGACGAGGAGCGCATCACCGAGATCGCCAAGATGCTCTCCGGCAGCCGCATCACCGATGCCGCCATAGCCCAGGCACGCATTCTGCTGGGCAAATAACCGCACACGCAACGCCCCGGCATCGGGACGGATAATCCGTCCCGACGCTCTTTTACCCCGCAATAACCGCAACTTTACACATCATGGACGAATTACTGAAGATCGCCGCCGCGAACCAGCAGCGCGCCCGCGAAGTTATCCGCGATACCGACCTCGAAGCGATCTGGCAACAGGTCGGCGCCGAACCCAACCTGGTAGGGTCGCTCCGTACGGGACTGCTGATGACGCACCGCGACATCGACTTCCACATCTACTCCTCACCGCTGCGCCTTGCGGACAGCTTCGCCGCCATGGCACGCCTGGCCGAAAACAGCCGCATCCGCAGCATCACCTTCAACAACCTGCTCGACGCCCCCGACCAGTGCCTCGAATGGCATGCCTGGTATGCCGATGCCGACGACCGGTTATGGCAGATCGACATGATCCACATGCCGAAAGGTTCGGCCTACGACGGCTATTTCGAACGGGTAGCCGACCGCATCGCCGCCGTGCTGACCGACCGGACGCGCGAAACGATCCTCCGGCTCAAATACGAAACCCCCGAGGCGGAGAAGATCATGGGTATCGAATACTACCAGGCTGTACTGCGCGATGGCGTGGGTACCTATGCGGAATTCGAAGCCTGGCGCGCCGCCAACCCCGTGACGGGGATCCTGGAGTGGATGCCCTGACAAAAAGTGGAGCCCCGTCCTGCAAGGGAAGGATCGGAACCGGGAGCCGGGAACAGGGCCGGCAATGGCGCAGCACACGCCGCCGGTATCGGGCATTCAACACCGTGCATCGGGCAATCCGGCATCCCCGGGGCACGCAGCGCATGACAACAAGCCCGCACATAAAAAAAAGCAACCCCGCAGGGTTGCTTTTTTCAATCGGCGACGGCACCGCAGCCCGCCTCGGCCGCTATCGGCACGGGCTCAGTCAGCCCGGTATTTCCTGTTGGTGACGTCGATCGTCCGGGCTTCGAACAGCCCCAGGTCGGCGGCAGGGCAAGCATTCGCAGGGACATTCCTGCCATCGTAAATATCGGCAAAATTATAGCTGTTGTCCGTAGTCAGCCAGTTCCACATCTCGGGATATACCTCCTTGATATGCACCGATTCGCGCGGATTGTTGAACCAGTCTTACCCGCAGAGGTAGCCGCCTTTCTCGTCGACATATTCCGTCCCCGTGGTGGTGATCACCAGTCCGTAGGGCAATTTGTCCTTGTCGAACGAATCGTTCAGGTAGGCAGTCGACAAGGCATAAAGTTCCACGCCGTTATCCACCTCGATATACCACTCTACGCGCATCGGGCCGTTCCCTTCGATCTTCGACACATCCCAGTTGCGGATCGTCGACCCCAGGTACTCCCCGACCTTGATATTGGCCTTGTCGTAGGTATTGAGCGTTCCCTCCATCGACTTGAAATACTGCGACCGGCAATCGGCACCTTCGGGGGTGATCAACCCCTTGAAGATACGCTTGCCGCCCTTGTAAACGACACATCCCAGTTTGATGGATTTCGTCGACCCCAACGCCACGGGCTGTACGCCGAACCCGAAGATATTCTGCCGGGTCTGGTACAACACATGGATGACCAGGTCGTTGTAATCGTAATCCCCGCGCCTGGAGTCCTCGAAACATACTACCTGGAACAACTGCGATTTGTTGCCTGCGAAATTGGGGTACTCATCGCGCGGGACGAACGTCGTCGTCAGCCCCTCGTCCGAACGGGTCAGGGTCATCCGCGGCACCCAGATCGTCATGGGGCTTTCGGCTTCGGCCAGCGTCACCCCGTATGCCTTCACTACGGTGATGCAACCTTCTTTCACGGGGACATCGTACGTGCCGGCCGTTTGGTAATGGTCGATGTCGACGTCCACGGGACTGCCGGGACGGACATCGCTTTTCTCAATGCAGGAGGCAGCCAGGAAGGCCAGCATCAAGATCGTAAGACAATTCTTCATTATGGGCATGTTAGATCAATCAAATAGGTTCCGCATCTCCCGTAGCACATCTTCCCACTCCAAGGAACCCGATTATTTTTCGCAGCCAAAGATAGACATTACAACTCCGAAAACCAAACAAATCGGCCAAAAATAGATACGATATAGCCCAATATCCTTTTTTCGGGGCAATAATTCCCGCTGCCACATCGCACAGGCCGCCCCTGCTGCAACACCTGCCATCGTACCGGCTGCCAACGCCCCGTACCCGGGCGGCCGACTGCCACCCGGGCTCCACACAACCGAACCAGAGGGTGCATTTTTCCGCCCGTATTATCCGCAGGGCAAAAGATGCAGACACCTGACACACAGTTCCCGAAATGTCTACCCGCCGGCCTTTATTAGCTATTTTTCGTATATTTGCCTTGCAAACAGGGCTCCGGCCCGCTAAATTCTAACGACTATGAAGAAATATTTTGCAGAAATGCTGGGGACAATGGTTCTCGTACTGATGGGCTGCGGAAGCGCCGTATTCCTGGGCTGCGACGCACCGGCCGAGATACTGGCCGTAGCTTTCGCATTCGGCCTGTCGGTCGTGGCAATGGCCTACTGCATCGGCGGCATCTCGGGCTGCCACATCAACCCGGCCATCACACTCGGCGTATGGCTCTCGAAGCGCATGAGCGGCAAAGACGCAGCCGGCTACATGCTCGGGCAATTCGCCGGGGCGCTGATCGGCTCGGCCATCCTCTACCTGCTCACCTCGACGGGCGGCTACGGCGCAACCACAGCCACGGGGGCAAACGCCTTCGGCCAGGACGAAATGGCACAGGCCCTTGTCGCCGAAGTGGTCTTCACGTTCATCTTCGTGTTGGTCGTGCTCGGCTCCACGGACAGCGAAAAGGGCGCAGGAAACCTGGCCGGACTGGCCATAGGCCTCACGCTGGTGTTGGTGCATATCGTCTGCATCCCCATCACGGGCACCTCGGTGAACCCCGCCCGCAGTTTCGGCCCTGCGCTCTTCGCAGGGGGCACGGCGCTCTGCCAGCTATGGCTCTTCATCGTCGCGCCCTTCATCGGGGCAGCCCTCTCGGCCGGCGTATGGAAGATGCTGGGCTGCAAATGCGCGGACAAAAAATAGCCCTGCGGCCAACGAAGTACCCGCCGCCCCGGGCGGAACCCTTCCCGGCCAACCGCCCGCAGCGCCGGAGAATGCCGCCTCGATTGCTTCGCGGCAAAACAAAAATCGGAGCCTCTTACGAAGGCTCCGATTTCCTATTATGAATCGGCGACTACATCATGCCGCCCATACCGCCTGCGGGCATCGCAGGCATGGCGGGAGCATCGGATTTCTTCTCCGCCAGGACGCATTCGGTGGTCAGGAACATCGAAGCGATCGAAGCGGCATTCTCCAGCGCAACGCGCGACACCTTCGTCGGGTCGATGATACCGGCCTTCAGCAGGTCTTCGTACTTGTCGTCGCGGGCGTTGTAACCGAAGGCATCCTTGCCCTCCTTCACCTTGTTGACAACGACCGAACCTTCGCCGCCGGCGTTCTCGACGATCTGGCGCAGCGGCTCCTCGATCGCACGTTTCACGATCTGGATACCGGTCGTCTGGTCTTCGTTGGCACCCTTCATCCCTTCGAGGGCCGCCGTAGCGCGGATGTAAGCCACACCGCCGCCCGGGACGATACCCTCTTCGACAGCGGCACGGGTCGCAGCCAGTGCGGCGTCCACGCGGTCTTTCTTCTCCTTCATCTCGACTTCGGTAGCGGCACCCACATAGAGTACGGCCACACCGCCGGCCAGTTTGGCCAGACGCTCCTGGAGCTTCTCCTTGTCGTAATCCGACGTAGCCTTGTCGATCGAGGAGCGGATCTGAGCCACGCGGGCTGCGATCTCCTCCTTCTTGCCGGCACCGTCGACGATCGTAGTGTTCTCCTTGTTGAGCGTCACCTTGTCGGCCGTACCGAGCATCGTAAGGTCGGTATCCTCCATCTTCATACCCTTGTCGGTCGAGATCACCGTAGCACCCGTCAGGATGGCGATATCCTCGAGCATCTCCTTGCGGCGGTCACCGAAGCCCGGAGCCTTGCAGGCGGCGATCTTCAGCGTACCGCGCAGCTTGTTGACCACGAGCGCCGACAGCGCCTCGCCGTCCACGTCCTCGGCGATGATCAGCAGCGAACGGCCGCTCTGCGCCACCGGCTCGAGCACGCCCATCAGCTCCTTCATCGTCGAAATCTTCTTGTCGGTAATCAGGATGTAAGGCTTCTCGAGCTGTGCCTCCATCTTCTCGGGATCGGTCATGAAGTAAGCCGAGATATAACCGCGGTCGAACTGCATACCCTCTACGACCTCCACATGGGTCTCGGTACCCTTGGCCTCCTCGACGGTGATCACGCCTTCGTTGTTGACCTTGGCCATCGCCTCGGCGATCAGCTTACCGATCGTCTCGTCGTTGTTGGCCGAAATAGTGGCCACCTGCTCGATCTTGTCGAAATCCGAGCCCACCTCCTGGCTCTGCTTGCGCAGGGACTCGACCACTTTGGCCACGGCCTTGTCGATGCCGCGTTTGAGATCCATCGGATTGGCACCGGCCGTCACGTTCTTCAGGCCTACGCCGATGATCGACTGTGCGAGCACCGTGGCGGTCGTCGTACCGTCGCCGGCATCGTCGTTGGTCTTCGAAGCGACCTCCTTGACCATCTGGGCGCCCATGTTGGGAATCGCGTCCTCCAGCTCCACCTCCTTGGCGACGGTCACACCGTCCTTGGTCACCTGGGGAGCACCGAACTTCTTGTCGATGATTACGTTGCGTCCTTTGGGACCGAGCGTTACCTTCACAGCGTTCGACAAAGCGTCCACGCCCTCCTTGAGAAGCTCACGGGCTTCCACGTTGTATTTTATCTCTTTTGCCATAATCGTAATTTTTTTAATCCAACCGAACTAATTAAATGATAGCCAGAATATCCTGCTGCTTCATAATCAGGTAATCCGTGCCATCGACGTTGATCTCCTGACCGGCATACTTGCCGTAAAGCACCTGATCGCCGACTTTGACTTCCATCTTGATTTCCGAAGTACCGGGACCAACGGCGATTACTTTGCCTGCCAGCGGTTTCTCCTTCGCCGTATCGGGAATGATCAAACCTCCGGCCGTTTTCTCTTCCGCCGGGTTGGGCAGGATCAACACGCGGTCTGATAATGGTTTTACGTTCATAGTGGTATGATTTTAATTGTTATAAGTTATATATAACAGTTTTTCAACTTCGCAT
>ENA-ORLI01000204-ORLI01000204.1-human-gut-metagenome-genome-assembly--contig:-NODE-204-length-15862-cov-8.37332_pt1 | contig 15862 bp, 15 predicted proteins | sample MGYA00243015_ERZ508825 | MGnify/ENA primary metagenome ERZ508825 (study PRJEB26277, sample SAMN04329804) | human gut metagenome | biome: human-associated habitat | host: Homo sapiens | place: USA... | reverse complement strand
TCCGGCTTTTCGTCCTTCTTACCGTTTACCGGCTTGGCGGCTTCAACGGGGGGAGTAACTTTGACTTGCGGTTTAGGCGTGGACGGCATAGGCTTCGGCTTGCTTTCCTTTTTCGCTGCCTTTTTCTTTTTTACCGGTTCCTCTATGGGCATACCCCAAAGGTCGAGCAGGGTAAGCTGTACGGCTGACGAATGATTGGGTTGGCGCGGCTCAATCTCCGGCTTTTCCTCTATGGGCTGTGCCTGCGGCTTCTCCACTCCCTTGACAGGCTCAATTACAGAAACGGGGGCTATTACAGAAGGTGATACCTTTTCTGTTTTCGGAGCAGGTTGCACTTCCGCAGCCGTGCTTTCCTCCTTTGTCGGGTGCAGCCTGTGTCTCTCATACAGTTTCCTGTCAAGTTGTTGCAGTTCTATTTTCAGATGCTCCCGCAAGTCTTCCGCCAGTTGTGCGATGTCCCCACAGTGCAGGAGTTTATAGGCTGGTTTCCCGTACGGGTCGGTACTTCTGATCAAATCCGTGTGTGAAAGCGAGCCGATGCTCCATACATACCCATTTACGGAAGTGCCGATAGGGGTCTGTTCGGTCTGCACGAAGAGTTTTTCGTTGTAATACAGTTCACCGTTCTTTCCGCTGTTCTTTTGCAGGATAATCAGGTCGCTGCCCACCTCCGTTCCCGCGTTATCCGTAAAGAGGTTGTTCGGCAGGCGGGCTACGCCCACCAGATTGGCATGGTTCATCATATACTCGCGTATGGGCGCGTTGGTCGGGGCATCCAGTACCCCCTGCGAGGTGATGAACGCCACGATTCCGCCTTCACGCACCGCGTCAAGGCTTTTCAGGAAAAAGTAATTGTGTATCGTCCGTGCCGCCGAGTGCCTTGCAGGATCCTTGCTGACCGAAATATCCGGGTCGAACACCGCTTCTTCACTTATCGGTATTTTGGAGATGGCTAGATCAAAGTGGTTCATGAACGGCTTTTCTATCTTCTCGAAGCCCTGTACCCTTACTTTCTGTCCGGGATGCAGGTGATTCAGTATCTTGCCCGTCATCAGGTCTTTCTCAAAAGCCATGATGTCCGCATCCGGTCTGTTCTCCAGCACGGAGTCCACGAATGCGCCTACACCTGCCGACGGCTCCAGCACCCGGTCGGGACGGATTCCATGTTCATGCAGCACGTCCGCGATGGTTCCGGTTATCTCCGGCGGGGTATAGAAGGCTGTAAGCACGGACTGCTTCATGGCATCCATGTACCGCTTGTACTCCGTATCGTCTTTTGTGTTCTCCCGTAGCAACTTGTGCAGTTCCACGGTAGGGGCAAACAGTTCGAGGTCGGATTTCGCCCAGTGTACGGCATCCGTCAATTCCCTTGCAGGGTTGAGTATGCACTTCAGTCCCCCGAAGCCGCAATAACGCTCCAGCAACAGCCGTTCGCGTGCGGTGGGTGTGCGCTGTTCCCTGTCAAGGACGAATGCCGTCCTTATCGCCTCGATGTTGTCCCGCAGCCTCTGTTTGCGGTTAAACGCCATACTCTTCGATATAGAGGACGACGGCTCCCGTCAGCTCCGTGTAGAGCAGGTCGTATTCGGGCGACAGGGCGAAATTGTCGTCCGAGAGGTCATAGATGGAGAATACGTTTCCGACAAGCGGCAGCAGTTTTCGGGTAAAGGCTTCACGCTCCGCTTCCGGCACTTCACCGGCAAACTCGTTCTCCACGACTTCGCGCAGGATGGCGTACTTGGAGTAGTGAAGCCCCTCCGTAAGCACCTTCATCGCCAGTTCCTGCGCTCCGTCGGCGGGATAGCCTTCGAGCCTTGCCCGTTCATACGCTTCGGCGGCACGGTCGGCGCGTTCACGGATGAAGGTTTCATCGGTCGCCTGTTCAAACTTGTTCGTGGTGAGGTAGTCCAGCAGGTACAGACCGTAATAGGAAAAGTCGGTCCGCCCCTCGTTTTTCTTCTTGTTGTTCATTACTTTGGAATTTAGTGGATAGATAATGATGATAGGGATAATCGTTGGAAAAGGAGAAGAAAAAGGCACCCGGTATCCCTCCGAGTGCCACCACTAAATCCAAAGTATGAGTGTAATCCGGTATCGAAGAACAATTCATTACTCTGAACAAGTGGCAAAGTTAATACTATTTCTTCCGTCCTGAAAATTTCTTGTCCTTTTTAGCCTCCGGGAACACAAAAGTCGTGTTATATTCCCCGTCAAAGGCGACAACAGCATCGAAACTCTTGCCCTGTTTGCTCTTGAACCCTTTGAGCAGCTTGGTATGCCCTTCGGTGAGCAGGTCTTTGATTTCATCGTCGGACAGGGTGCGTCCCGCTTTCAGCCGGAACACGGGCAGTCCGCACTCCGTGTTGTCGCAGCGTACCACCTTGCCGTAGAACTGCATCGTTCCCGTCCCGCACTTGGGGCACTTGCAGCCGGAATCCCTGCGGGCGAACAGTTTGTCGCATGAGAGCAGTTCGGAAGTAATCTCCCGTGTATATGCCTCAATCTCCTTGCGGAAGTCATCGGCGGGCAGTTCCCCGCGCTCGATGCGTGCCAGTTCCTTTTCCCATTCTCCCGTCATGGCGACATCGGCGATGCGCATCGCCTTCACGACCGAGTAGAGGGCAAGCCCCTTTTCGGTGGGAACAAGCGACTTCTTGCAGCGTTCCATATAGCCGCACTTGAAAAGCGTTTCGATAATGGCGGCACGGGTGGCGGGTGTGCCGATGCCGCAGTCCTTCATTGCCTGACGCAATGCGTCGTCCTCGATTTCCTTGCCAGCCGTTTCCATAGCGGACAGCAGGGTAGCTTCGGTATGCAGCGGCTTGGGCTTGGTCTTCCCCTCCGTGATGGAGGCGGCTTTCAGTGCCAGCGTGTCGCCTTCCTTCCAGTCGGGAATGGCGGCAGTTTCCTCCGGCTTATTGTTCTCTTCTCCGTTCTCCTTGCCATAGACGGCACGCCATCCGGCTTGTCTGATGATGCTGCCTTTTGCCACGAACTCCACTCCGGCACACTCCGCCGTAATGGTGGCGGTGTCCTTGACGCATTTTTCGGAGAAAGCCTCGATCATACGCCCGGCTATCATCTGATAGACGGTGTTGTCCTCTTTGGAGAGGAACAGCGGCTTCTCGCCCGTGACGAGCAGGGCATGGTGGTCCGTCACCTTGCCGCCGTCCACGCTGCGGCGTGTCGGTACGGCTTTCGGCTGCACCTTCTCCTTCCATTCGGGCAGGTTGCCGATGAAGGCAAGCAGCTTGGGGATTTCCGCGAACACGTCTTCGGGAATGTAGCGGCTTCCGGTTCTCGGATAGGTGATGAGCTTCTTTTCGTAGAGCTTCTGCGCGATTTCGAGTGTCTGCTCCGCCGTGAAGCCGTGCTTGGCGTTGGCCTCCTTCTGGAGCGTGGTCAGGTCGTACAGGAGCGGAGTGTCCTCTGTCTTCTCCTTGCGTTCCGCTTTCGTGACGGTGGCTGTACCTGCTTCCTTTACCTTATTATATAGGGCTGTGGCAGGCTCTTTTTCCTTCCATTTCTCGGTGGACGAGAATTTCACGGTATCACCGTCGCCTCCGTCAGCGGCGATATGGAGCTGCCAGAACGGTTCCACCGTGAAACGGCGGTTCTTCCAGTAGCGTGCGCACACCATCGCCAGCGTGGGGGTCTGCACCCGTCCGACGGAGTATGTGCCGTGTCCGGCGGCGATGGAGAGTGCCTGCGTGCCGTTGATGCCCACGAGCCAGTCGGATTCGCTCCGCGCTTTGGCGGCGAGGTAGAGGTTGTCGTATTTGCTGCCGTCTTCGAGTTTCCGCAGTCCCTCACGGATAGCTTTGTCGGTGAGAGAGCTGATCCACAGGCGCACGAAAGGAGTGGTGCAACCCGTATAGTGGTAGAGGTAGCGGAAGATAAGCTCTCCCTCGCGTCCGGCATCGGTCGCCACGATGATATGTTCGCTTGTGTCGAACAGTCTTTTGATGACTTTTATCTGCGACACCACGCCGCTGTCGGGCTTGTAACCTTTCTCCGTCCTGACCTGACGGGGGACGAGCGTGAATGTGTCGGGAATAATCGGGAGGTTGTCACGGACAAATCCGCGCACGCCGTAGCCGTCGGGCATGGCAAGCTGGACGAGGTGTCCGAATGCCCATGTCACGGCGTAGCCGCCTCCCTCGAAATATCCTTCCTCTCTCTTTGTCGCGCCCACGATACGGGCGATCTCACGTGCCACAGACGGCTTTTCTGCAATGATTGTCTTCATATTTTTCTGTCGTTTTGAATTTTACAAATGTTACTTCGGATTTAGTGGCGGACACCGGATTACATCTTCATGCCCTTATTGTTTTTCTTTTGCGGCTTCTCCTGCTGCTGTTGCTGTGCGGTGTCCTTCGGGGCGGTCTGTCCCTTCCGCAACGGCTCCTTCAGGTTCTTGGTAGCCTCGTTGGTCTTGCCCTCGCTGTTCACCGCCACCTGCGTGCGGCTCTCGTTGGAAGGCGCGACCTTCTGCGCGTTGTCGGGGTTGGTGTCGTAGCGGTACGGGCGTCCCTTCTCCGGGTTGAACCTGATGTACATCGTGGCGTGGAAGCCCTGCTTGTCGGTCACGTTCTCCAGTTTCACGGCTTTGCCAGCCACGTAGTCGGCTTTCTGCTGCTCGGTGAAGTCCACGCCGCTCCATTTGCTGATGGGGCGGATGCTGCCGTCGGCGTTCGTCCACGTGTTGCGGCGTTGCTCCTTGTTCGTGTTGGCTGTGTTTTCCGTACCCTGCGCCTGTCCCTGTGCGGGGGTGTTCTTGGCTTCCTGTGCTTGTGCGGCACGTGGCGACCTGCCGGTTCCCGGCACGAACTCCACGCCGCGCTGCTCCACGTTCACTTGCAGGGTGGTGACGAACTTCCTGCCGTCCTTGCGCTCGATGAGTTTGTCGCGCACAGGCAGCCCGGCACGCAGCATGTCCTGCTCCTGCTTGGTGATTTCCGTCTTGCCGATGCGCTCCGGTATGCGCACCTTGTTTGCCGGGACATCCGTGATTTCGTTCGTCTTGCGGTCGATGCTGACGAACGAGGGGATGATCTCGCCCGTTTCCCTGTCCACGAGGTCCACGACCCTGCCGAGGTTGCCCGTTTCGCGCAGGTGCTTCCGGTCGTCGTCGGAGAACTTGTGTTCCTTGTACTCGTCGAGTTTCTGCTCCTTGCGGATGAAGTGCGGCACAAGGCTGACGTTGCCCTCGCCGTCCTTCTTGAAGGAGAGGCGGGCATCCAGCTCGAAAGCCTCTCCGCCGAAATTGGGCGACACCCTCACCAAGTCGGACTTGCCGTAGTTGAGCATCCTGTCAAGGTCGCCCGACTTTTCAAGGTCGTCGCGCTTCACGCTCCATTTCTCCTCCAACTCCTGCCAGTTGATCTTGCTCTCGTCGATGGGTTGGTAGCCCCGGTTGCTCTGCGCCTGCTGCGGGCTTTCCTGATTCTGTTCGTTTTTCTGTTCCATTTCTTCCTGTTTTTTAGGTTCGTCATCTTGTTTCTGTTCCGGTTGTTCCTGCTTTTCGGCGGACTGCTCCTCCTGTACTTTCTTTTCGTAGCCGGAGGTGTCCACCTTGTGGGGCGCAAGCATCTCCTTGTTGCCCTCGGGGTCTTTCAGCAAGTCCTTGATAACTTCCAGCAGCTTGTCGGCTTGGTCCGCCGCGACACGGTAGAAACCGAAGCGGCTGGGTTCCTTGCACTGCCGGAAGAAGTTCTTGAAGAAGTTGTCCAGCACGTCGCCGTGCCGGTCGAATTGCAGGAAACTCTGCGCGTTCTCCGCTTTCGCGGGGGTGCGCTTGGGTGTGCCGTCCGCGTTCAGCCCGGTTACCACGCTGATCTCGCCCGTCTTCTCGTCACGGACTACCAGCACGTCCTTTTCGTCTTTTTTCTTTGCCATCTGAAAAATGTTTTAATGGGTTATTTATGAAAGAAATTATGGATACGAGCCTTGTAGAAGGCTATATCTTCCTTTTTGAAGTCCTTGATATGGTTGGAAAGGAATGTCAGCACGTCCTCCTCGCTGTAATAGGTCTTCTTGCCCAGTGTCTTGTAGGGCAATGCGCCGACGCTGCGGTAGCGTTGCAGGGTGCGCTTGCTTATCTGGAGCAACATGCACAAGTCCTGATTGTCGAAAAGGCGGATGCTTTCCGTGAGGGCGGGCTGTCGTTCCTCCGCCTTCATCGCCAGCAGCAGTTCGTCCTGACGGTCGAGCCGTTCCATCAGCTTCTGCATCCAGCTCTCGAAGTTGTTTCGTGTGAGCAGTTCCATAGCTATGTCCTCCTTCCTTTGGGTGTGCCTCCCGTTCGTAGCGTGTGGTTGCGTTTCAGCTCCTGCGGTGTCGCGGCGTCCTCGTTGACGGTACATTCATCAAGCAGGCGGTCGATTTCAGACTGTCGGTAGCGGCATTTGCCACGAAGCACGACATAGCCGATGCGTTGCTCGCTGCGCATACGCTGGAGGGTGCGGGTACTCACGTTAAGCAGGTGCGCCGCCTCGCGTGTGGTAAGCAACCTGTCGGGCGATGCCGCTCTCTTGTCGCCGGAGACGGCACGGACGTGTGCCGCAATCTCCGCTATCTGTTCCGTCAATGACCGAAATACGGAACTTTCCATTGTTATCACTTTCATATTCAGTCCTTTCTTTTTGTTTATTTTCATGAACATAGGCTGCGCCTCGGCATACCGTTCAAGCAAGTTTGACGCTCTACACTCGGCTTGCTCTATGTTTCTGCGACAAAATTCGGCAATAAACAAAAGGGGCTTTAACAACTCACTACGTGACTCACGTAAGATTTTCTTTGAAAGTGACTCCGTAACCCGGACAACCGGCGCAACAAGCTGCCGTATAGCGGAAAACGGCACGCATTCAAGGCGGCTGTGTTACCTTTGCGGTAAATCATTAAATGTTTTGGTATATGGAAATCGTATCTATCGAGAAAAAGACCTTCGAGATGATGCTGGCGTCATTCAACGCCCTCTCGGAGAAAGTCGCCGCCCTCAGGCGCAAAAGCGACGGCGGGCGGCTGGAAAGGTGGCTCACGGGCGAGGAGGTCTGCGGGCAGTTGAGAATAAGCCCGCGCACGTTGCAGTCATTGCGTGACAGGCGGCTTATCGGCTACTCGCAGATAAACCGCAGGTTCTATTACAGGCCGGAGGAGGTCAGGCGGCTGATTCCGCTTATCGGCACGATCTATCCCGATGGAAAATGACTCTGTTTTTATTAACCACTTAATCCGATGTTATGATGAACGAGAACAACGAGGTTTTCACAATGGAGGACGAGCCGGTTGCCACCGCGATACAGAATATGCTCAAAGGCTCCAAATGGCTCTCCGCATTTTTGGAAAGTTACCGTCCGCCACTGGACGGGGAACATTACCTGACGGACAAGGAGGTGGCGGAAATGCTCCGGGTAAGCCGCCGCACCTTGCAGGAGTATCGCAACAACAGGATGCTGCCCTTTATCCTTCTGGCAGGTAAGGTGCTTTATCCCGAATCGGGACTGCGTGAACTGTTGGAGGCGAATTACCTCAAGCCGCAGGAATAAGGCGGTTGCATGAAAAAAAGGAAACGGACGGCACCCGATGGCGTTGTCCGTTTCCTTTTTCGTTGTCTGTATGCGTGTTCAGCAATATCCGGTTTTCCCGTTCTGTATGAACATCACGTATGCCTGCCTCTTTTCCTTTGAGAGTGCCTTTTCCACCAGCCACATGCGGAACACGTGTGTATAGTAGGTATTCAGCCGGAAGGCTACTGGAATGATGATTTCAAGCGAGTAAACATCCGCGTACAGGCCGTTTTCAAGCTGTATGTAGCGGCATACCTCGTAGTCGTTCAGCACGTCCGACTTGCGGACGGCTTTGATGGCGGCGTTCACTGCCGGGACGGTGGCATGGAACTCTTCGGCGATTTCCCCGGCGGTCATCCATACCTCGTTACCGGTTACGCTGACCGTCTTGTCCTCTATAATGATTATGTCACGTTTCATGGCGTCTCTGTTTTAGATGGTACATCCTGCAAATTCCTCTATTTGGTTCAATCTTGCGGCAAGGTTCTCCATGTCTTGGTTGAGCTTCTCTTTGGTTATCTTCGCGTATATCTGCGTTGTCTTTATACTCTTGTGTCCCAGCATGGAACTGACTGTTTCGATGGGTACACCGTTGGAGAGGAACACCGTCGTGGCTGCCGTATGGCGGCTCTGATGCCACGTGATATGCTTGGTGATGCCGCAACGCTTGGCGACGGCACGGATTCCGGCAAGGCACGTGTTGTAGTGGGGAACAGGGAAAATCCTGCCGTTTTCGCACAGCCCGCGGTATTTGTCGATGATTTGTTTCGCAATGTCAAGCAGGCGGATGTTAGACACCACGCCCGTCTTCTGGCGGTTGATGTTTATCCACTCGTGTTCATCGAAGTAGGTGCGGATGTTCTCTTCCGTCAAATTGCGCATATCGGCGAATGACAAGCCCGTGAAGGCGCAGAACAGGTAGAGGTCGCGGTATAGTTCCTGTTTGGCGTTCTTCAGTTTACCTTCCATCAGCAGGCGGATTTCGTCTTTGGTCAGGAAACTGCGTGTCGTTTCCTCCTTCTTGATTTCATACTCGCGGAACGGGTCGCGTGTCAGCCACTCGTTGTTGATGGCGATGAACACCATCGTCCGTAGCGGGCAGACGTACAGCCACACGGTATTGGTGCAGCAGTGCTTGTCCGTGCGCAGGAACATCTCGAAGTCGGAGATGAAAGCCGGGGTAAGCTCTTTCAGGGCGATGTCCTTCACATGGTAGCGGATGTTGAGGAACTCTTGCAGGTGCTTGTACACGGTCTTGTACTTGGCAAGCGTGCCTTTGGCTTTCATGCCTGCCTCCACCTGCTTCTCGTAGTCCTCGTTGTGCTGGCGGAACACCTGCATCAGCGTGTGGTAGCGGTGTTCCAGTCCGAGAAAGGCGTTCTTCACCTTCTCCGCCGTGACGAAGTTGTCACGCTCCATGATTTCCTGATAGTGCTTGTTGATGCGCACCCGCATCTTGTCAAGCATGCGGTTCGTTTCGAGTGCCGCCGTGCTTCTGCCCGTGACACGTCCCCCTTTGGTGTCCCACAACTTGGGATCGATGGTCAGTTTGCAACTGAATTGCGTCTGGCTGCCGTCCACCGTGATGCGTCCCATGACGGGAACCGTCCCGTCTTTTTTCACTACCTGACGTTTGAGGTAGTAAATAACTGAAAATGTACTCTTCATCGTCCTTAATTTTTTTTGTTCAAAATTAGTTGGTGAAGAGCCCTCCTCTGATACGCAAATTGCGGAAGAACGGCGCAATCTTTTTTCGTTACCGGATTTTTTGCGTGAGTTGTCAGTAACTCACTAATCCTTAAAGCCTTGTTTCGTTATTCGTGTCCATTTCGTCACCTATTGGGCGTGGTTACGAACAAGTAACGTAGCTCCGTCTTGATTTGGCTTCGGCGTGGATTGTAATGGCTCTCGGAATAATTGGCAGCGTAAATGAAACCCCTGTAAATCAAATCCATTACCATATTCTTCCGCATTTCACTTTTTTGTAGTAACTTTGTAAAGAGAAATCAACCACACAAACAAATAAATTATTTTCAGTATGAGCAAAAGTGTTAAAGGTACCAGGACGGAGCAGAACCTGCTCAAAGCATTCGCCGGCGAGAGCCAGGCACGGACTCGTTATACGTTTTTCGCAAGCGTAGCCAAGAAAGAGGGTTACGAGCAAATCGCAGGTGTTTTCGCGGAAACTGCGGATCAGGAAAAAGAGCATGCGAAGCGTTTCTTCAAATTCCTCGAAGGCGGGGATCTGGAGATTACGGCCAGGAGAACGAGGAGTGGGACGTGCTCTATCCCGACTTCGCCAAAGTAGCTGAAGAGGAGGGTTTCCCCGAAATCGCCAATGCGTTCAAGCAGATTTCCAAAGTCGAGGCGGAGCATGAGCGCCGTTATCTGAAGCTGTTGAGCCGCATCACGGACGGCAACTTCTTCAAGCGCGACGGCAAGATCTGGTGGCAGTGCCGCAATTGCGGATTTATCTGCGAAGCGGAGGAAGCACCGAAAATCTGCCCGGCATGCCAGCACCCGCAGGCATACTTCGAGCCGAAGAAAGACAACTATTAACGGAGTTCTTTTATTGAACGAGCCCGGATCCGCTGAACGGATCCGGGCTTTTTATACAATCCAGGGCTTTTTTCGGTCGGACAGGTCGTACCGGAGATATGCGGATGAAAAGCGATAATAAGGCATTATCACCGAAACGGGAACGGAAAATCCAAAATGGAAACGGTTACAACCCCAACAGGAGGCGGGTATCCGTCATGAATCGCTCGTACCGCTGCCGTGAATCGGCCGGCATGGAGAGGGTGTCGCCGACCTCCGAAGGGGTGATCCGGTAGCCGGGTGTCAGGACCCACACCGGCGTCAGTTCGAGCGAGTAGCGCAGCGAACCGTCGGGAGAACGGGTTACCTCGACGGTCGCCACGATTCCGCCGTCGCAATAACGCTTCCGCTGGTTGGACACGAAATTACCGAGCGAATAGAGTACAATCCCGTTGCTGTCCTGTTCGTAAGGCTGTACGACATGCGGGTGGCTGCCGACAATCAGATCGACCCCGTGTCTTCGCAGAAACCCGGCCAACTGCCGCTGCACCTTGTTCGGTCGACGTTCGTATTCGTTGCCCCAGTGCATGCAGGCGATCACGCAATCCACGCCGTCGTGCTCGACCGCCGCCAGGTCCGCGGCGATCCGCACCGTGTCGATGGGATTGACCGACAATCCGGAAGGGACCGGAAGACCGTTCGTACCGTAGGTGTAGTTCAGCAGGGCGAAACGTATGCCGCCCGCTTCGAAACGGAGCGGATGCCTCGCCCGGAAATCCGAGCTGTCCAGAAAAACGCCCGTATGTTCGATGCCGTGCCGGTCGAGTTCCCGGATCGTCGTACGGATGCCTTTCGATCCGCCGTCGCAGCAGTGGTTGTTGGCCAGTACGGTAATGTCCACGCCCAGGGAGTCGAGTGCCTCGGCCAAAGCCGCAGGGGAGCGGAAGCAGGGGTAACCCGTATAGGGTCCGGATTCGGAAAGGGTGGTTTCGAGATTGACGATCGCTGCATCGGCCGCACGGAAGCGCTCCCGCACCCAGTCGAAAGAGGCATTGAAATCGAAATCGCCTTCCGGCGTACGCGCTGCGGTGAGCTGGGGCGTATGCTGCATCAGGTCCCCGGCGAAGACCAGCCGGGCACGCCGTACCTCCGGGAGGGATGGCTTGGAAGGTATGTCGATTTCGGCTGTCCGGCTCCGATGCGACAGCGTGTGGGAGCAACAGACGTAAAGGGCGCCGGCTGCAGACAATCCGATGATTGTCAGAACGATGATTTTCGAAAATTTCTCCATTTCCCGTCAAAAATACGATACGGGGCAGAATTATCCAAAAAACTCCGTAGATTTGCGTCGGCGTTGATGGGCGCATTCCGAAAATAGATTGTTATGAATAATTTGCGAGGTGTGCTGTATGCCGTCGTTTCGTCGGCTACGTTCGGGTTGATCCCGCTGTTTTCGATTCCGCTGCTGCAAGGAGGTATGTCCTCCCCGGCGATCCTGTTCTACCGCTTCGGACTGGCCGCCGCGATGATGGGGCTGATCGCTCTTGAGACCCTGCGGCCGCTTGGTATTACGTGGCCGCAAATCGGCACGCTGTTGCTTGTGGGTGCGATGTTTTCCTTGACGGCCCTCGGGCTGTTGCGTTCTTACACCTACATTCCCAGCAGTGTGGCCACGACGATCAACTTTCTATACCCGCTGGGCGTGGCGATCGTGATGACGCTGTTTTTCCGCGAAAAAAATTCCGTCTGGCTGCTGGTTGCGATCCTCATCTCACTGGTGGGTGTGGCGCTGCTTTCGTGGGGCGATATCGGCGGTCCGCAGAGCGACCGTGCCATCGTCGGCGTCGGGTTCGCGGGAGCGACCGTGCTGACCTACACGATCTATATCGTCGGTGTGAAAAAAAGCCGTATTTCCCGGCTCGATCCGATGATCCAGGCTTTTTATGTCCTGCTTTTCAGCGCCTGCTTCTTCCTCGTGTACGCTCTGTCCACGACCGGTGCTCCGCTGCCCGGCAAGTGGCATCTCTGGCAAAACCTCCTGTTGCTGGCCCTGGTGCCGACCGTTGTATCCAACCTGACGCTCGTTCTGGCAATCAAGGAGATCGGTTCTACGATGACATCGATCCTCGGTTCGATGGAGCCGCTGACGGCAGTACTCGTCGGGGTGCTGCATTTCGGGGAGAAGTTCGGCCTCGACAGTGCCTCGGGCCTGATACTGATTATCACGGCGGTCATCATCGTCATTCTTCAGGCCAAGAAAAAAGAACATCCGCAAACCCTCCCGCACGAAAGCATCCATTAGCTTCGGCAGTAACGGCTGCGGAGGAAACCTTCCGACAAGGAGCGACGGACTACCGCTCCTTTTTTTCAGGCCGCTTGGGAAACCACCCTTTTTCGACCCGCTTGCGCTGTTCGAACAATTCGCCGATACTCCAGAACGAAGAGGCGCCCCAGACTGCCAACAAGGTGGACCAGACGATGTTTTCGACCAGTACGGAACCGATGACCGCCGCGATTCCCATCAGGAGGAAAATCCACCAGATCCGCACTCCGAAATAGTATTCGCCTTTAGTCACCAGCGGATGAAAAATACCGATGATGAGAAACGTGGCGACACCGATCATGATGCCGGCCAGATGATATTCCATCAAAAATTCCATAGTTCAACTCTTCTTTGTTTTTCCGAACAAAATACGTGCCCCGTCGGAAAGACAGACACGGAACACGCTGCAGGAAATGTCCCGTCGATGAGCAGTTCGTTCGCTGCAAAGATACGATTAAGCCGAGGGCAAAAACAAATTTATTTGTACTTTGCCGAGGCGGAGTATCTAAGACGAAGTCAAAGATTGGGATTAAGCTTCGGCAAAAGCAAATTTTATTTGCATTTTGCCGAAGCGGGACGGAGTCAAAGATACGGAAAGCCGAGAGAAAACGGGAATTTGTTCACAGTTTTCCGGGGCGCATCCTATCTTCTACAAAGATAGATGCGGGATTGCACGTAAAGATTTCCGGGCCAAAATCCTATCCGTCGCCCTCAAAATATAATCCCCGGCAAAACAAAATTGGTTTGTTCGACCGGGGTGTTATATCGAGATGCGCTGCCTAACGCCGGTATTTGAGCCGCAGGCTGTTGGCTACCACGCTGACGCTACTCAACGCCATGGCTGCCCCGGCGATCATCGGGTTCAGCAAAAAGCCGCTGACAGGGTAGAGCGCCCCGGCAGCGACCGGTATGCCTACGAGGTTGTAGATAAAGGCCCAGAAGAGGTTCTGGCGGATCGTTCGAACCGTCTGCTTGGAAAGCTGAATCGCCTCCGGAATCTTCCGGAGGTCGGACGAGATGATGGTCATCTGCGCCACGTCCATCGCAATGTCGCTGCCCCCGCCCATAGCGATACTCAAGTCGGCCTGAGCCAGCGCTGCACTGTCGTTGATACCATCGCCCGCCATCGCCACCTTATGACCGAGGGTTTGCAGACGCTTGACGAACGCGGCCTTGTCCTGCGGAAGTATTTCGGCCTCGAAATGCCGGATACCTGCCTTTTCCGCGATATGACCGGCCACAGCTCGGCTGTCGCCCGTCAGCATATAAACGTCGATCCCGGCGGCTTGCAGTTCGCGCACGGCCTCTACGGAGCTATCCTTGATGCGGTCGGCGATCGCCGCGACAGCCAGGGCTTGCTCCGAATCGGCGAACCAGACGATGCTCTTGGCTTCTGCCGACAACCGCTGCGCTTCGATATTCAACTCTTTGCCGACGACGATTCCCTGCTCGTCGAGCAGCCGGCGGCTGCCGGCGAAGTAACGCACGCCATCGACCGTACCTTCTATGCCTTTTCCGGTAAGGCTTCCGAATCGTTCGACGTTCAGCGTCGGCACACCTGCAAAATAGTGCACGACGGCATCGGCAAGCGGATGTTCCGAGAGTTTTTCCAGGCTGAAAAAGACGGCTTTCGCCCGGTCGTCCCCGTTCGCCCAGACAATGTCGGTAACGACGGGTTTCCCTTCGGTCAGTGTACCCGTTTTGTCCATTACTACCGTGTCGATTTTTCCGGCCGTCTCCAGACTTACGGCGTCCCTGATCAGAATTCCTTTCTCGGCCCCTTTGCCGATGCCGACCATGACGGCCGTCGGAGTAGCCAGTCCCAATGCACACGGACAGGCGATAACCAGTACGGTCACAGCTGCCAGGATTCCGTGCGTCAGGCCTCCCGACGGATCGAAAACCAACCACAGGACGAAAGAGAGCAGGGCGATGCCGATGATCGCGGGGACGAATATGCCGGCGATTTTGTCCGCCAGCTTTTGCACGGGAGCCTTGCTGCCCTGCGCCTCCTGGACCATGCGGATAATCTGAGCCAGCATCGTCGCGGCTCCGACCTTCTCCGCCCGAAAGCGGAAGCTGCCCTTCTGGTTGATCGTTCCGGCGAAAACTTTCGTTCCGGGCTCCTTATGCACGGGAAGCGGTTCGCCGCTCAACATGCTTTCATCGACATAGGAGTCGCCTTCGCAAACCGCACCGTCCACGGCGATCTTCTCCCCGGGTCGAACGGCCAGGAGATCGCCGACCCGGATGCGGCTGATCGGAATCTCCGTCTGCGTACCGTCCGCAGCGACGACGATCGCATTTTTTGGTTGCAGACCGATCAGCTTTTTCAGCGAAGCGGTGGTATCGCCTTTAGCCTTCTCTTCGAGCGTGCGCCCCAGCAGGATGAAGGCGATGATCACCGCCGCAGCTTCGAAATAGACGTGAGGTTCCACTCCCCGCGAGAGCCAGAACTCCGGAAAAACGAGGTTGAACAGACTGAACAGGTAGGCGATGCCCGTACTCAATGCGACCAGCGTATCCATCGTGGCCGAACGGTGGCGCAACTGCTGCCAGGCATTCACGAAAAATCCGCGTCCCAGCCAGAAGACGACCGGAGCGGACAACAGCGCCAAAATCGCACCGCCGTAGGGCATATCCATAAAGAACATACCGATCACGACCACCGGAATCGCCAGCACGACAGCCCAGAAAGCCCGCCGTTTCAGGTCCCGGTACCGCTCCCGGTTCATCCGCTCCAACTCGTCGGGCGTGTCATCATCCGAATCGGCGAGCATGTCGTAACCGCCCTCCTGCACGGCTTGCCGGAGTCTTTCCGGCGAGGTCTGCATCGTGTCGTATTCGACCGCTGCGGTCGAAGCCGCCAGATTGACGGAAGCCGCGACGACGCCCGTCTGGGCATTGAGAATTTTTTCCACACGTGCAGCACATCCGGCGCAGTGCAGCCCCGCAAGGGGAAAAGTCCGTTTTACATATTTACCTTTCGACATACTTTTTGATTTTTTACAGACAGGGACGAGCACGGAATATCCGCACGCCCTTCGTGTCCTTTCGATACAAAGATCGGGACAAAAAGGGCGGAAGGCGTTATATAATTCCGGATACTATTTACAAGATTTCGGAACGCCCGGCGGATTACACCTTGTCCAGCGGTTTGCGACGGTTCTCGCCGATCTTCCGGAAATGGCTGGGCGTAAGTCCCGTCACCTTCTTGAACTGGGCGCTCAAGTGGGCCGTACTCGAATAGTTCAGCTTGTCGGCAATCTCGCCGAGCGACAGCTCGCCGTAAGCCAGCAACTCCTTCACCCGTTCGATTTTCTGTGCGATGAAGTATTGTTCGATCGTCGTGTTTTCGATCTCCGAAAACAACGAACTCACTGCCCCGTAATCCTGATGAAAGCGGTACGCGATATAATACGAGACGTAGGAC
>ENA-ORLI01000203-ORLI01000203.1-human-gut-metagenome-genome-assembly--contig:-NODE-203-length-15866-cov-6.01063_pt1 | contig 15866 bp, 16 predicted proteins | sample MGYA00243015_ERZ508825 | MGnify/ENA primary metagenome ERZ508825 (study PRJEB26277, sample SAMN04329804) | human gut metagenome | biome: human-associated habitat | host: Homo sapiens | place: USA... | reverse complement strand
CCGGACGAACGCTCTAAATACACCCTCTCCGACGGCAAGGCCGCCTTCGGTGCCGAAGCTGCCGAAGGATTGGCCGCTCTGGAGCGGGAGCTCAACGAAATCGGCCGCCACATCTCGTGGAGCCGGGGAGATTATCAAGAATAGCTTATAAAAACACAAAGATATGTACCAAGTCGCATCCTCCAAGGCGGAGGAGTTCATCCATGACGGAGAAATCGTCGAAACGCTGGCTTACGCCCGCGAAAATCGTGCGAACCGCCCCCTGATCGAGGCGATCCTGCAAAAAGCGGCCGAAGGCAAAGGGGTCACGCACCGCGAAGCGGCCGTGCTGCTCGAGTGCGAACTCGAAGACCTGAACCAACGCATGTTCACGCTGGCCAAACAGATCAAGGAGAAAATCTACGGCAACCGTATCGTAATGTTCGCGCCGCTCTATCTGTCGAACTACTGCATCAACGGCTGCGTATATTGCCCGTACCACCAGAAAAACAAAACCATTCCGCGCCGCAAGCTCACCCAGGAGGAAATCCGCCGCGAGGTAATCGCCCTGCAGGATATGGGTCACAAGCGTTTAGCGCTGGAGGCGGGCGAAGATCCGCGCAACAATCCGATCGAGTACATTCTCGAATCAATCAAGACCATCTACTCCGTACATCACAAGAACGGAGCGATTCGCCGCGTGAACGTGAATATCGCGGCTACGACGGTCGAGAACTACCGCAAGCTGCGCGATGCAGGCATCGGCACCTACATTCTCTTTCAGGAGACCTACAACAAAACCGCTTACGAAGCGCTCCACCCCACCGGTCCGAAGAGCGACTACGCCTACCACACCGAAGCGATGGACCGCGCGATGGAAGGCGGCATCGACGACGTAGGCATCGGTGTACTGTTCGGTCTGAACACCTACCGGTACGATTTCACGGGACTGCTCATGCACGCCGAGCACCTCGAAGCCCGCTTCGGCGTCGGCCCCCACACCATCAGCGTACCCCGCATCTGCCCGGCGGACGACATCGACACCAAGGACTTCCCGGATGCCATTTCGGACGAGATCTTCCGCAAGATCGTAGCCGTGATCCGCATCGCCGTCCCCTATACTGGCATGATTATCTCGACCCGCGAATCGCAGCGCTCGCGCGAACAGGTGCTGGAAATCGGCATTTCACAGATCAGCGGCGGCTCGCGCACCAGCGTCGGCGGCTACGCCGAAACGACGCATGCCGAGCAAGATTCCGCACAATTCGACGTGAGCGACCACCGGACGCTGGACGAAGTGGTGCGCGGGCTGCTGGAACTGGGCTACGTGCCGAGCTTCTGCACGGCCTGCTACCGCGAAGGCCGCACGGGCGACCGCTTCATGTCGCTGGTGAAAACCGGAAAGATCGCCGACTGCTGCACGCCCAACGCCCTGATGACCCTCAAGGAGTACCTCGAAGACTACGCATCGCCCGAAACCCGGGCCTTGGGTGAAAAGATGATTTCGAAAGAGGTTCCGATGCTCCTCAACGAACGTGTGCGCCGCATCACGGAGAAGAATCTCGCAGCGATCGCCGAGGGTAAACGGGACTTCCGTTTCTAAAAATTTTCGCACGATGAACGAGCAAACTCCCCGCGCCGAACGGCTGCATATCGCTTTCTACGGGCGGCGCAACAGCGGCAAGTCGTCGCTGATCAACGCCCTCACGGGCCAACAGAGCGCCGTCGTTTCCGCGACGCCGGGCACGACGACCGACCCCGTACTCAAGACGATGGAGATACACGGGCTGGGACCTTGCGTACTGATCGACACGCCGGGGTTCGACGACGAAGGCGACCTCGGAGCGCTGCGTGTGCAGCAAAGCCGCAAGATGCTGGACAAGACCGACCTGGCCGTCTTGCTCCTCTCCGGAGCCGTGCCGCAGAACGACGAAATCGAATGGTTCCGGCTCCTCGAAGCCCGTCATATTCCGATCGTAGTCGTCCGCAGCAAGGCCGACTTGTTTACAGGTATGTCCGATGCGGAAGCCGAAGCGCTTTTCGGACAACGGCCGCTCCGGGTCAGCGCCTCGGACAGAACGGGACTCGACGCCCTGCGCGAAGCCCTGATCCGCAACCTGCCCGAAGACTACAACCAGCCCGAAATCACAGGCAGCCTCGCCTCGACAGGCGACGTGGTGATGCTCGTTATGCCGCAGGATATCCAGGCCCCCAAGGGACGCCTCATCCTGCCGCAAGTCCAGACGATCCGCGAGCTGCTCGATAAGAAGTGCCGCGTGGTCTGCTGTACCACCGACCAGATCGAAGGCACGCTCTCGTCGCTGGCCGCACCGCCGAAACTGATTATCACCGACTCGCAGGTTTTCTCGACTGTCTATGCGCAGAAGCCCGCCGCAAGCCTGCTAACTTCGTTCTCGGTGCTCTTCGCCCGTTACAAGGGCGACATCGACTACTTCGTGGAGAGCGCGGCAGCCATCGGGCAGCTCCGCGAAGACTCCCGCGTGCTGATCGCCGAAGCCTGCACGCACGCTCCGGTGGGCGAAGACATCGGCCGGGTCAAAATTCCGGCGATGCTCCGCAAACGGATCGGACCCGCACTGCGGGTCGATGTGGTTGCCGGCACGGACTTTCCCGCCGACCTCACGCCCTACGACCTGGTAATCCACTGCGGCGCCTGTATGTTCAACCGGCGCCACGTATTGAGCCGCGTCGCCCAGGCCCGCGCCCAGCACGTCCCGATGACCAACTACGGCGTGGCGATCGCTTACCTGCAAGGGATTCTCGACAAGATCGAATATTAACCCCAAAAACACATATCCAAAAGAGTGGGCCGTCCGACAACTGGACGGCCCACTCTTTATCAAAAACCGAAACTATTCCGGCAAATACTATTTCGCCTCCGACGGGAAATACTTCATATACTGTACGCGCTGGAACATGGCCGAAGTGTCGTTCTTGAAATTCAGACGCCCCCGGAACTCATCGAGCGAACCGAAACCCTGCCGCTCGGACCAACGGTCGATGTACTCGTTCATTTCGGCAATGACTTCGAATCCCTTCTGGTGGATCGCCGTGCAGACCTGCACTGCCTCGGCTCCGCACAAAAGCGCTTTGACCGCAGCCTCGCCATCGTGCACGCCCGTCGAAACAGAAAGGTCCAACTGCGGCAACACGGCCGAACAGATCGCCACCATACGCAGGACGTTGCGCAATTCCGTCGGCTCGCTGTAAGGCGAACTCTCTACGAAAGTCATCCGCTCGACATCCACGTCCGGCTCGAAGAAACGGTTGAAAAAGACTACGCCCCGGGCCCCGTGACCGAGCAAAGCGCTCGACAAGGCGAAGACATTGGTCAGGCGCATGGGCAGTTTCACCGAAACGGGAATCTTCACCGCACCGGCCACCCGACCGACGATCTCCGCATAGTTCAACTCCAGTTCGCGAGCCTGGGCATGAATGTCCGTAGATTGGATGAAAATATTAAGCTCCAACGCGGAAGCACCGGCATCGGCCATCGCCGTAGCGTTTTCGATACAATCGCCTTTATCGACCACGCAATTGATGCTGGCGATTACCGGAAGCTCCGTCTTCGACCGCGCCTCCTGCACCAACCGGAGAAATCCGGCCTTGTAATCCTCGCCCAGATAACGCTGCAAATAAACCTCCGCATCGCCGTAAGCCGAATCGGATACGGTGTCCAGCGCAGCCGCATGGTGCAGGATCTGCTCCTCGAATATGGATTTGAGCACTACGGCACCGGCACCGCTCGCAGCGCACTGCTCGACGCTCTTGACATTGGAGGTATAGGGAGAACTGCTGACAATGATCGGACTCGGAAGATCCAGCCCCATGTATTTTGCTCGCATCGTTTCTATGGATTTTTATGGTTTATTTTTCGAAAAATACGTAAAATTATGATTTTGTGCAAAAAGTTACCCAATCAATTTGAAATAGCGACTCTATCGGGGTAATCCATAAAGGCGGTAGATTCTTCTCAAAATACTAACAGACAGGGCTTCCCGGAATCCCAACGTTCGAACACCTGCTTTTAGCCCTACGCAGCGCGTAACATCAATGCGAATTTACCGTTTGAATACTTCAAGCCTGTAAAACAACGACTTCAACTGTTGCACTCATGGCTCGCACGGCCAGCCTACACTTGCATTAAACCGCAAAGAAAAAACAAAAAGGAGTCGCACAAACTGTGCAACTCCCTGACTTTCAAGTGGACCCAGAGGGGCATGATCCCACGACCTTCGGATTATGAGTCCGCTGCTCTAACCGACTGAGCTATGGGTCCTTTTGCATCCGGGAAAATCCGAATACGGACACAAAAATAGGAATTTCGACCGGATTCACAAAATAAAAACCCATTTTTTCATTTCGAGACGCCAGCACAAACCCGTTTCGCTCAAATCGATTCCCTGTTTTACGCCCCTGCATCGCAAGAAAAACAGCCGCACCGGAATTTTCCGCAACAACTAACCGACCCGATAGCAAGATTTTTCTTCGGAAAATTAGCTAACTGGAAAAAATTTACTACCTTTGCTCCGCTTAAGCATCTAATTACAAACAAAACAAACGAAATGAAAAAAGGTATTCATCCCGAAAATTATCGTTTAGTGGCATTCAAAGACATGTCGAATGACCACGTGTTTTTGTGCAGGTCCGCCGTTTCGACAAAAGAAACCATCGAAGTGAACGGCGAAACCTATCCCGTGTATAAGATGGAAATTTCCAACACCTCGCACCCGTTCTACACCGGTAAGATGAAGTTGGTTGACACCGCTGGTCGCGTCGATAAGTTTATGAGCCGTTACGCAAAACGCTACGATAAGAAGGGCGCGAAGTAAGACTTTCCTCCCTGCAAGACTAAAGGCCGTACCGGAAGGTGCGGCCTTTGTTTTTGCCGTTGCCGAGCCCTTCGTGCCGGGATGCTCCGGCACGGATAATGCAGATTTCCAGGGTGCCGGGAAGATTTTTGAACAGGGTATCGTTTTTATATTTATATTTGCCTCCCGAAAAGCAAACAATAACTTAAATTTTAGAAAGTTATGAAGTACGTTACGGTCATGGCGCTGGGTGCGGCATTCGCCCTCGCATCCTGCGTGAGCAAAGGGACGGTCGTCAGGGTCGAAGACCAGCGGGACTCGCTCGTTTCGGTCGTCAGCGCCAAAGATTCGCTGATAAATGCCGTTTTCGAGGACATCAATACGATTTCTGAGAACCTGATGCTGATAAAGACCCGTGAAAACCTGATTTCTGTGGCGGGCGGTAGCGAAGGCGGCCGCCGTCCCATTGAGGAGATCAACAACGATATTGCGGCGATCGACCGCCTGTTGCAGGAGAACAAGGACAAGATCGCCTCGTTGCAGCGTGCTGCGGCCCAGCTGCGCAAGGCTAACCTGCGTATCGACGGACTGGAGAAAATGATCGGGGATATGAATGCGCAGCTTGCCGAGAAGAAGGACGAAATCGCCCGTCTGCGGGAGAGCCTGAACAAGATGGGTGTCGAAGTGGAGACTCTGACCGAGCAGGTCGCCGAGCAGAATGCCCGGGCGGAAACCCTGAATACCGAAAAAGTCGAGCTGGAGAACCAGCTCCACACGGTCTATTACATCGTCGGTGCCGAAAAAGAACTCCGCGAGGCGCAGATCATCGACAAGCAGGGCTTTATCGGGCGAACGCTGACGGTGAACAACACCAGTAACCTGGAGAGTTTTACGAAGGCCGATTCGCGGTTGCTGTCGGAGATTCCCGTGGGTCGGAAAAAGGTGACCGTCGTCACGGCGCAGCCCGAGGATTCCTACCGGCTGGTTACCGGCGGCGAGAAGGATAAGATCGTCACTAAATTGCTCATTACCGATCCCGTACGTTTCTGGGAGTCGTCGAAAATACTGATTATAAGCTATAAGTAATGGCTGCTGCCGGCGTTTGCCGGCTATGCAAAGCCCGGGAGGCGTCGCAATTTATTGTGGCGCCTCCTTTTTCCTTCCGGTCGGGAGGGCCCGGTTTTCCTGCATAGAGGCAGAGGTTTTTCCGAAATTCGGACTGTTTTGTGTGAAAATGCGATGAACGACCGTTTATGGCCACCCGGATATCAGCCTTAGAAAAGTGCGATTTTTGAGTTAATATGCTTTTATATAGGTCGTTGCACGCTTTTCTGAAGGCGAGAAGCCCCGGCGCCCTATGCCCCAGAAGGAGGATTTTACGGTAACGGGATGTTTTTTTGTATGCAAAAAGGGTGGACGAAAGTGTTTGTTTTTTGTCGGTTATGATTTTTTGTGTAACTTTGGACAATTAAATTATCATCGAATATATGGATCAGACCAAACCGCAGTTTGTGGAGCTGGCATTAAAGGAGAATTGTCCTGCGGATTGTAGTAGTTGTCCCACGTTTCCTGCGCCGTTCCGCCGTATCGGCGATTCGAATTATTGCCGTTTTGTACAGATGACCCTCACACCCGGCGAGGGCGTGACCTTCCCAGCCGACCGTATGGTGCGTATCCTTTTCGTCATGTCGGGGTCGCTCATGATAGAGCATGGCGAAACGGTGCGCCTGGTGACTTCGAGGCAGTACGTGTGCCTGGCACGCGGCGAAAGGTTCGTTGCGACGGCCCAGGACGAGGCGAATATTGTCGTGCTGTCGCTGATCCAAAGGATCTAATTCTGCGCTCAGTACATTTTCGACTAGTTGATGTCCTTTGATACGGTCATTCCCAATTTGGACGTGCCCAAGCTGGCGATGCATCCGTCGATCGAGCGGTTGCTCGAAGGGCTTTTCATGATCCCGGAGATGAGCGGTTGCTCCCGCTACCACAAGATGAAGGCTACGGAGCTTTTCATGATGATCAAGGTGCTTTATACGCCGACCGAACATGCCTATTTCTTCCAGTCGATGATTCAGCCGCAGGACAATTTCCGTGTCTTCGTGTGCAACAACTACGACAAGGCACAGGGTGTAGCCGAGTTGGCTGCCCTTGCGGGCATGAGCCTTTCGGTGTTCAAACGTCGTTTTGCCGAACATTTCAATGACAGCGTTTACCATTGGATGATGCGCCAGAAGGCACTCAAGATTTTCGCGGACATACGCGACGGCGAAGACAGTACGAAGGCGCTGATGAATAAGTACGGGTTCCGTCACTATACGCAGTTCAGCCGTTTCTGCAAGAATTACCTGCAGGCGACGCCCGCCCAGCTGATCGCTTCGATCAAGGAGGGGTAGCCCTGTCGGTCGTCCCGGCCCGGACTGGGACGAGGCTGTGCCGGCAGCGTGGGTTTGTTGTCGGGAGTTGGAACCGGGAGGGAACGCCTTCCCGGTTTTTTGTTTCAGGGGCGCGGCAGCCGGTATACGTTGAGGTCGGTGAATTCCCCGTCGGCGAGCTGCTCGCCGCGTACTTCGATGCGGTCGAGCCGAAAGCCGAGGCGCAGCGGGATCCGGTTGCTCCGCAGGTTGCCTGCGGCGCATTTGATTTCGACATTCTCCATGCCCATTTGCCCGAAGGCCATGCGGCAGAGCGCTTCTGCAGCTGCGGTCATGAGTCCCCGTCCCTGGTATTCGGAGCGAAGCCAGTAGCCGATCTCGATGGTGCGGGTGCGACTGTCCGCCGATTTGAACCCGATAAGCCCCGCGAAGGCATCCCCGACACGCAGCGTGAAGACCGGGTTGGCCGGGTCGGCCAGCATGGCGGCGACCACTTCGCGGGTCTGTTCCACGCGGTGCGTCGCGGCTACGAACGGGAGCCAGCGCCCGAGGTGTTCGCGCTGCGTGTCTATGGCCGTGAAGATGTCCGGGGTGTCGTCCGCACGGAGCGGGCGTAACTCGAAGCCGTCGGGCAGGGGTGTCGCGTTCATGGCATACTGTGTTTGTCGGGCCAAAGATAACGAATTTTCCGTGATTTCTATTATTATAAATAGGTGTGGCGGCTTTTGGCCAGGGCTTGTGGTGCGGGACGGTGCCTTTCCGGGCGGGACGGTGGCAACCTTCGGCCGCCGGGGTGATATTTTTCGGATAAGCTGTTGTAAAATATAAAACTTTTCCTATCTTTGCACCCGATTTCACCCCTGAAATAATGGCGGCTGAATGACGTTCTTTGAGAAGAGTAAAAAAGTAGAAAATTTATCGGGATTTATTTGGCTGGTAAATTTTTTATGCCTACTTTTGCAATCCAAAACGGTTGATTTTGCCGATGTAGCTCAGTTGGCCAGAGCAGCTGATTTGTAATCAGCTGGTCGGGGGTTCGAATCCCTCCATCGGCTCGGAAAGCCGACGCGAGGGAGGGGAGAAATCCCCGCACAAACCGGGCAGCGGCAGGACGAAAGCCTCAGAGGGGATCGGGATCCGTCCGTTCGGGGCAGACAATTTGGGAAGTTACCAGAGTGGCCAAATGGGGCAGACTGTAAATCTGCTGGCGTACGCCTTCGGTGGTTCGAATCCATCACTTCCCACTAAAAAGTGCCGGTTGGAGTTGCAAGATTTCCAGTGGTGTCCGCCTGCGGGCATCGCGGAGGGAGAGGGCTGACTCTGATACGGTATATTTTTGCGGAAGTAGCTCAGTTGATAGAGCATTAGCCTTCCAAGCTGAGGGTCGCGAGTTTGAGCCTCGTCTTCCGCTCCAGACGCAGACGCGTGTGATACGGATGACCCCAGCCGGCGTAGCGGGGACGTTTGTGTCGCCCGCTTGTTCTGCGAAATGAATTTTAAAACTTTAAAGCAATTTTTAACAATACTTTAAATACTTAATACTATGGCAAAAGAAAAATTCGACCGTTCGAAACCGCATGTGAACATCGGTACCATCGGACACGTTGACCACGGTAAGACCACTCTTACCGCCGCAATCACGACCGTTCTGGCAAAGAAAGGTCTGTCGGAGCTCCGCTCGTTCGACTCCATCGACAACGCTCCCGAGGAGAAAGAGCGTGGTATCACGATCAACACCTCGCACGTCGAGTACCAGACGGCTAACCGTCACTATGCTCACGTGGACTGCCCGGGTCACGCCGACTATGTGAAGAACATGGTTACGGGTGCCGCCCAGATGGACGGTGCCATCCTGGTAGTCGCTGCAACGGACGGCCCGATGCCCCAGACCAACGAGCACGTGCTGCTCGCCCGTCAGGTGAACGTGCCGCGTATTGTAGTTTTCCTGAACAAGTGCGACATGGTCGACGATCCCGAAATGCTCGACCTGGTCGAGATGGAGGTTCGCGACCTGCTTTCGAAATACGAGTACGACGGTGACAACGCGCCCGTTATCCGTGGTTCCGCACTCGGCGGCCTGAACGGCGAGCCGCAGTGGGAGGACAAGATCATGGAGCTCATGGATGCTGTCGACACCTATATTCCGATCCCGCAGCGTGAGAACGAGAAGCCGTTCCTGATGCCTGTCGAGGACGTATTCTCGATCACCGGCCGTGGTACCGTCGTAACGGGCCGTATCGAGACCGGTATCATCCACGTGGGTGATCCCGTTGAGATCGTAGGTCTCGAGGAGAAGACCCTGACTTCGACCTGCACCGGTGTCGAGATGTTCCGCAAGCTGCTCGACGAGGGTGAGGCCGGCGACAACGTAGGTCTGCTGCTCCGCGGTATCGACAAGAAGGAGGTTAAGCGCGGCATGGTCGTTGCCAAACCGGGTTCGATCACTCCGCACACCGAGTTCGAGGCTGAGGTCTACATCCTGAAGAAAGAGGAAGGTGGCCGTCACACTCCGTTCCACAACAACTATCGTCCCCAGTTCTATCTGCGTACGATGGACGTAACGGGCGAGGTTCATCTGCCCGCAGGCGTTGACATGGTTATGCCGGGTGCCCACGTAACCATCACCGTGAAACTGATCTACCCCGTAGCTATCAACGAAGGTCTGCGTTTCGCAATCCGCGAGGGTGGCCGTACGGTAGGTGCCGGTCAGATCCTGAAGATCGTGAAATAATTTTCACAACCATAGGGAAGCGGTGTTCCGCACCGCTTCCCGCTTTTAGGAGCATAGTTCAAGGGTAGAATAGCGGTCTCCAAAACCGTTGATGGGAGTTCGAATCTCTCTGCTCCTGCCAAAAGTAAAAGAAGAAGATATGTTCAATTACGTTAAAGAATCCTACAACGAGCTTGTAAACAAGGTGACGTGGCCTACGTTCCTGCAGCTCCAGAACTCTACGATCGTCGTGATGGTGGCTTCGGTCATCTTCGCTGTCGTCGTATTGGCGATGGACTTGTCGTTCGAGAACCTGATGGCTGTGATTTACAAGGTACTGGGTGGTTTTGGCCGTTAATTGTTGCTGAAACGATGAGCGAGATTAAAAAACAGTGGTATGTCGTCCGTGCCATCGGCGGTAAGGAGAACAAGGTCAAAGAGTACATCGAAGCCGAGATTCGCCACAACCACCTAGAGGATTACATATCTCAGGTACTGATTCTCTCCTAATAGGCCTATACCAGCCTCTACTGAAAGAAAGTCACCAAGGAGAAGGTTTCATCTCCGGGAGATGTGTTGGTGGAAGCCGCGTTCGTTGGTCAGAATCCGATTATAATTCGTAATACTCCCAATGTGCTGGGGTTCCTCGGCGATACCAAGGAGGACAGCCGCAAGATGAATGCCACGCCCCTGCGTCCGCAGGAGGTGGCGCGAATCCTCGGCCGCGTCGACGAGATGAATGCCATGGAGGAGGAAAACGAAGTTCCATTCTTTGTCGGCGAGACCGTCAAGGTCACCGATGGCCCTTTCTCAAGCTTCCAGGGTACCATCGAGGCCGTCGACAACGAGCGCAAGAAACTCACGGTATCGGTGAAGATATTCGGGCGCAAAACTCCTATGGAGTTGAGTTTCACACAAGTTGAAAAAGAATAATTAACCAAGGAAAACTATGGCAAAAGAGGTTGCTGCATTTATCAAATTGCAGATCAAAGGTGGTGCTGCCAATCCTTCTCCCCCGGTGGGACCAGCATTGGGTTCAAAAGGAGTCAATATTATGGACTTCTGCAAGCAGTTCAATGCCAGAACACAAGACAAGGCGGGAAAAGTTCTTCCGGTCATCATCACGGTTTACAGCGACAAGTCGTTTGATTTCGTTGTAAAACAGCCGCCTGTAGCTATTCAGCTCAAGGAAGCAGCCAAGGTGCAGAAGGGTTCCGCACAGCCTAACCGCGACAAGGTCGGTCAGGTGACGTGGGATCAGGTGCGCGAGATTGCTCAGGACAAAATGCCTGACATGAACTGCTTTACCCTGGAAGCTGCTATGCGTATGATTGCTGGTACCGCTCGTAGTATGGGTATCAACGTCGTCGGTGAATTTCCTAATATGTAATCGAAGATGAGTAAGTTGACAAAAAATCAAAAGATCGCCTACGCTAAGGTGGAAGCCGCTAAGGCTTACAAGCTCTCGGAGGCCGCCGCTCTTCTGAAGGAAATTACGTTCACGAAATTCGACGCGTCCGTTGATATCGACGTCCGCCTGGGCGTTGACCCCCGCAAGGCCAACCAGATGGTGCGCGGCGTCGTGACGCTGCCTCACGGTACGGGTAAGCAGGTGCGGGTGCTCGTGCTCTGTACTCCCGAAAAGGAGGCCGAAGCACAGGCTGCCGGTGCCGATTACGTAGGCCTGGACGAGTATGTCGACAAGATCAAGTCCGGCTGGACTGACGTCGACGTCAGCATCTGTACGCCGATCGTAATGGGTAAGGCAGGGGCGCTGGGCCGTATTCTGGGACCCCGCGGCCTGATGCCGAACCCCAAGACCGGTACGGTTACGATGGAAGTCGGCAAGGCCGTTCAGGAGGTGAAATCGGGTAAGATCGACTTCAAGGTCGACAAATTCGGTATCATCCACACTTCGGTAGGTAAGGTTTCATTCTCGGAAGACCAGATCGTGGAGAACGCGAAAGAGGTGCTGGGCATGATTCTCAAACTGAAACCGGCTGCTGCTAAAGGTTCTTATGTGAAGAGTATTTATCTCTCGACCACGATGAGTCCCGGCTTGCAGATTGATTCCAAATCAGTAGAAACCAAATAAGAAGGAGGAGAGAAGAGATGACAAAAGAATAAAAACTGGTCGTTATTAACGCCATCGCCGAGCAGCTCCAGGCTTATCCTCACTTCTACATCGCCGACATCGAGGCACTGACCGCCGAGCAGACCGCTGCCCTGCGCCGCAAGTGCTACGAGAGCGACATCAAACTGGTCGTAGTGAAGAACACGCTGCTGGCCAAGGCGCTCGAGAAGGTTGAGAAGGCTGACGCTGAACTGGTAAAAGTATTGGAGGGTCCCACCTCGATTATGTTTGCGAACGTAGCGAAGGCTCCTGCGGTTCTGATCAAGGAATTCCGCAAGAAGTCCGAGAAGCCCGTCCTGAAGGCGGCTTTCGCCGAAGGGTGCGTTTACGTGGGCGACAATCAGTTGGACGCTCTGTGCAACATCAAGTCGAAGGAAGAGCTTATCGGCGATATCATTGCCCTGCTCCAGTCCCCGGCGAAGAATGTTATTTCTGCATTGCAGGCTAATGCAGGCCAAAAGATTGCGGGCATCGTGAAGACGCTCGAATCGAGAAACAACTAATCACAACCAAGAATTAAAAACGAAATTTAATAAGCTTACAACTATGGCAGACGTAAAGAAACTTGCTGAAGAACTGGTAAACCTCAAGGTTACCGAGGTAAACGAATTGGCTACCATCCTCAAAGAGGAATATGGCATTGAACCGGCTGCTGCCGCTGTTGCCGTTGCAGCTCCCGCTGCCGGCGCAGGCGAGGCTGCTGTTGCCGAGAAGTCGACTTTCGACGTGATCCTGAAGACTGCCGGCCAGGCCAAGCTCCAGGTTATCAAGGTCGTTAAGGATATCGCCGGCCTTTCGCTGGGTGATGCGAAGGCTCTCGTCGACGGTGCTCCCAAGGCCGTCAAGGAGGGTGTCTCCAAGGAAGAGGCCGAGTCGATCAAGGCTCAGCTCGAGGAGGCTGGTGCTGAAGTTGAGCTTAAGTAGCATTGCTGCTTAAGTCTGCTCAGACGAATCAGGTATAGGGCTTACCGGCGTGTAAGCTCTATGCCTTTTCTTGGTCTAAAGACTGGAAGTGCCGAACAGGAGCTGTGTCCACTCTTTGGAAATGGATGCTCCCGGGGCGAATTGCGCCTGCAAACGGGGGCATTGGCGGGATAATCAGATGCCCAGCAATTCGGGGAGCGTAACCCACCAGAATTACACTTCAACATAATTTGGATTTTACGATGTCCACAGCAAAAACACAACAAAGAATTAGCTTTTCGACAGTCAAGAACCGGGTGCCCTATCCGGATCTGCTGGAGGTACAGCTTAAATCATTCCGGGACTTTTTCCAAATGGACACCACGGCCGAAAACCGCAAGAGCGAGGGGCTGTACAAGGTGTTTCAGGAGAATTTCCCCATTACGGATACCCGGAACAATTTCGTTCTGGAGTTCATCGACTACTATATCGACCCGCCGCGTTATTCGATCGAGGAGTGCCTCGAGCGCGGCCTTACGTACAGCGTCCCTCTGAAGGCGAAGCTCAAGCTTTACTGCACGGACGACGAGCACGAAGATTTCGGCGTCGTCGTTCAGGACGTGTACTTCGGTACGATTCCCTATATGACAGAACGCGGTACGTTCGTCATCAATGGTGCGGAGCGTGTCATCGTATCCCAGTTGCATCGTTCGCCGGGTGTGTTCTTCGGCCAGAGCATGCACACCAACGGCACGAAACTCTATTCGGCGCGTATCATCCCCTTCAAGGGTTCGTGGATAGAGTTCGCTACGGACATCAACAACGTGATGTATGCCTACATCGACCGTAAAAAGAAGTTGCCCGTCACTACGCTGCTGCGTGCCATCGGTTATGAGGCCGACCAGCAGATCCTCGAGATTTTCGACCTGGCAGACGAAGTGAAGGTCACGAAGGCCAATCTCAAGAAGGCCGTTGGCCGCAAACTCGCCGCACGCGTCCTTTCGACCTGGGTCGAGGACTTCGTGGACGAGGATACGGGCGAGGTGGTTTCCATCGAGCGTAACAACGTGATCGTAGACCGCGAGACCGTTCTCCAGGAAGAGCATGTGGAGCAGATCCTCGAAAGCGGTGCCAAGACGATCCTCCTGCATAAGGAGAACCTCTCGGGCATTGATTTTTCGATCATATACAATACCCTGCAGAAAGACCCCTGCAACTCCGAGAAGGAGGCTGTCGTATATATTTACAGGCAGCTGCGCGCTTCGGAGCCGCCCGATGAGGCTACGGCACGCGACGTCATCGAGAAGCTGTTTTTCTCGGACAAGCGTTACGACCTGGGCGACGTAGGCCGTTACCGCATCAACAAGAAGCTGGATCTGGATATCGACCCCGCTATCCGCACGCTGACGCGCGAGGACATCATCGCCATCATCAAATACCTGATCCAGCTGATCAACTCGAAGGCCGATGTCGACGATATCGACCACCTGTCGAACCGCCGTGTCCGCACCGTGGGCGAACAGTTGTCGAACCAGTTCTCGGTGGGCTTCGTGCGCATGGCGCGTACGATCCGCGAGCGCATGAACGTACGTGACAACGAGGTGTTCACTCCGGTCGACCTGATCAATGCCAAAACGCTGTCGTCGGTGATCAACTCGTTCTTCGGGACGTCGCAGCTCTCGCAGTTCATGGATCAGATCAACCCGCTGGCCGAAATTACGCACAAACGCCGTCTGTCGGCCCTCGGCCCCGGCGGCCTTTCGCGCGACCGTGCCGGTTTCGAGGTGCGAGACGTACACTACACGCACTACGGCCGCCTCTGCCCGATCGAATCGCCGGAAGGCCCCAACATCGGTCTGATCTCGTCGCTGTGCGTTTATGCGAAGATTTCACCGATGGGATTCATCGAGACGCCTTACCGCACGGTGGAGAACGGCCGGATCGACCTGGACAACTCGCACATCCACTACTACTCGGCCGAGGAGGAAGAGGGCAAGATTGTGGCGCAGTCGAACATGCCGATCGACGACGAGGGCAATTTCCTGCAACCCGAGCGTATCAAGGCGCGTCAGGGAGCCGATTTCCCCGTGGTTACGGCGGACGAGGTGAACCTGATGGACGTGGCTCCGAACCAGATCGCTTCGATTGCGGCCAGCCTCATCCCGTTCCTCGAGCACGACGACGCCAACCGTGCGTTGATGGGCTCGAACATGATGCGCCAGGCCGTGCCCCTGGTAACATCGGAAGCCCCGATCGTCGGCACGGGTATCGAGAAGGATATGATCTCCGACAGCCGCATCCAGATTGTGGCCGAGGGCGACGGCGAGGTCGTTTTCGCCGACGCTACCAAGATACAGATCAAATACGAGCGTACGGAAGACGAGGTATTGGCCTCGTTCGAACCGGAAGTCACGACCTACGAACTTCCGCGTTACCGCCGTACGAACCAGAATACCTCCATCACGCTCAAGCCCGCCGTACTGACGGGCGACAAGGTCGTGAAGGGGCAGATCCTGACCGAGGGTTACTCGACGCAACACGGCGAGCTGGCCCTGGGCCGCAACCTGAAAGTGGCGTTCATGCCCTGGAAGGGTTACAACTTCGAGGATGCCATCGTGATCTCGGAGCGTATCCAGCGTGAGGATATCTTCACGTCGGTGCACGTCGACGAGTATATCATGGAGGTGCGCGACACCAAGCGCGGTGTCGAGGAACTGACCTCGGATATTCCGAACGTAAGCGAGGACGCCACCAAAGATCTCGATGCGAACGGTATCATCCGCATCGGTGCCAACGTACATCCGGGCGACATCCTGATCGGTAAAATCACCCCCAAGGGCGAGAGCGACCCCTCGCCCGAGGAGAAACTGTTGCGCGCCATCTTCGGCGACAAGGCCGGCGACGTGAAGGACGCTTCGCTCAAGGCGCAGCCGTCG
>ENA-ORLI01000193-ORLI01000193.1-human-gut-metagenome-genome-assembly--contig:-NODE-193-length-16290-cov-6.91426_pt1 | contig 16290 bp, 14 predicted proteins | sample MGYA00243015_ERZ508825 | MGnify/ENA primary metagenome ERZ508825 (study PRJEB26277, sample SAMN04329804) | human gut metagenome | biome: human-associated habitat | host: Homo sapiens | place: USA... | reverse complement strand
AGAAGTTACGTTCACTACTACGAATATCCCTGATGCGTTGCAGCAACTCACGGAAGTAACGATTACCCCCTTGCTTCAACCGCTCATCATCCATAGCAAATCCCTTTTGGATATATTCATGAAGCCGTTGAGTCGCCCAACGGCGAAAACGGGTTGCAACCTGAGATTGCACACGATAGCCCAAGGCGATAACCATGTCAAGATTGTAATGGTCAATGTTACGTCTCACCTGACGATTGCCTTCCCGACGAACTAACAAGAATTTCTTGTTAGTTGCTTCTGTGAATAATTCTCCGTCTTTATAGATGTTATCTACATGTTGGCTGATATTCTGTTGTGTAGTACAATATATTTCCGCCAACTGATTCTGTGTCAGCCACAAATCTTCATCGGAAAAGCGAACAGACACACGTATTATCTCATTATCGTCTTGATAGAGTATTATTTTGTTATTCTCACTCATGATTAGCGATTGTCTTTTTTCTTGGAATTTGAACGATAAAGGCTATCAGTGATGAAACCTCTAAATATATCTTCATTAAGAAATTCTAAAGTACGATTTGGCTCAACAACATTATTGGTCGGTAACACTAACTCATTGTTCCCATTAATTTGTGCATTGATTCCATATTTCTTTAAAAAACTTGTTTTCGTTCGAGACGTCTTTCGCATAAAAGTAGCAATGTTGTTTGTGCTAGATAATAATTTTATGAGTCGACGAGTTTTTATGTTTGCGATATGTTTTATATTCTCTGCATTTACATCTATACCTTTTATTTCGCCAAATGATTCAATTTCTGTATTTGTGGCTTCTGTAACAAAATCTATTAGCGAAAATATTTGATTTGCAATTGTATAACTTTGAAAGTACAATTTCCCATTTTCATATATTGCATGAATTTTATCTTCTACGATAAAGGCAGAAGTATTCATTTTAGCAAAAATGTTTCCATGCTCATCTTGCAGTTGGCTTCTTGCCATGTCTGTAAGGCTGATATAGTCTTCTTCATTGTATTTGACAACGCTAATATCTGTATTTTGAACGGTAATTTTTGCCATTGTAATTGATGCATTGAGTTTCAATCACAAAGATAGCTATAATTTGTGAGGTTGCATTCTTTTTATATGGACTATCTACAAAGATAGGATGCAGTTTTTTTGATAGTAGGCATTATTCCCCGAATAATTTTATTAACTTTATAAATGCAAAGAGTTGTTTGACAGCATAGCACCGCAAATCGCTGATATTCGCACGGTTACTAAATCGTTACCTCTGTTTCTCAAATACTACGCTAAAAGTTTATTCTTCAATCGGTTGTATCAAACTGATGAAAATCTAAAATAAAATGCAAACTGCTTCTTTGGCATGACACATTATGTCGTTGCAGATGCCCGGCTCTCAAAAAGTTTGTCTGCCGGGCATATCCATCTTTGTCATTAAGTTATAATCTGATAAAACTTTACGTACTGTTATTTTTTATTTCCGCACTGTACTGTTATTTTTTATTTCCGCACTGCAATGTTTTTGTTCCGCCACCGCATTATACTGATATACAACGATATGCAGTGACAGAATTTTCTGTATCCCCACAAAGTGTTTTTTTTCGTTTTTCCTTGCGGAAGCCAGCTCGTCAGATGCCGGTTGTCATATTGGATACGTAATCTTGGTATATTTACGGCAGTATCCGTGCAAGAAGAGTGCACCATCTGTACCATCACCCAGATGAACAGGCCCTATCATTCGGGTGAAGAGCCGTTGTCACCTGTGTGAAACTGCCGCTTCACACAGGTGAAGCAATAAAGCCATAAGGCTGTTTTCATGGTAACATACTGCCGGCAAGGTACATCTGTTGGAGTTTTGCCGCTATGGGTATGGTGGGCGCAATGTGGTACATTGACCGGCGATTACCAACCGTTTCGGGGCCTTTACAGATATTTTCACACCGGAACATACTGATAATGAAGACGATGAGATGACGGGGGAATTTTATATTTCACGTTAAATTAGGCCGTGTTTTCTTTTATAGTCTTTAAGATCTTTGATATTGATGGGGGGTGGTTGTACTATGCGTCTTTCTTTATAACGCTATATTGACAAGGCATTGTAACATATAAATAGTGTATGATATTAATGCCTGTTCGATATACATATTAAATTTACTTGTCTAAAAAATAAGAGCATAACAATAAATCTAAAACAGGAACGGCAATAATATGGGAACAGAATAAATCCCTTCTCCTCTTTTATTTTCATAAAACTCAAGGCTATAAGCAAAATAATAACTATTTTTGCACATTCAATTGAATAAAATATATAACTCATGAGCAATCAACGATACATGCAGCGCGGTGTGTCAGCATCCAAGGAAGATGTGCACAACGCCATTAAGAACATTGACAAAGGTATTTTTCCGCAAGCTTTTTGTAAAATCATCCCCGATATTCTAGGCGGAGATCCTGAATATTGCAACATTATGCACGCTGACGGTGCAGGTACCAAATCATCACTGGCTTATTTGTATTGGAAAGAAACCGGCGATTTAAGCGTATGGAAAGGCATTGCACAAGATGCACTGATTATGAACATCGATGACTTGTTGTGTGTAGGTGCAGTAGATAATATTCTGGTTTCATCAACTATCGGCCGTAATAAGCTACTCGTTCCGGGTGAAGTCATTTCCGCTATCATCAACGGAACGGATGAACTGTTGGCCGAACTTCGCGAAATGGGTGTAGGCGTATATGCTACCGGAGGCGAGACTGCTGATGTAGGTGACTTGGTTCGTACCATCATCGTAGATTCTACCGTAACATGCCGCATGAAACGTACCGATGTCATTAACAATGCCAATATTCGCCCGGGTGACGTCATCATAGGTCTGGCATCTTACGGACAGGCTACCTATGAAAAAGAATACAACGGAGGCATGGGCAGCAACGGACTCACCAGTGCCCGCCACGACGTGTTCGCAAAATACCTGGCCGAGAAGTATCCCGAAAGCTATGACAAGGCAGTACCCGAAGAACTAGTGTACAGTGGCAATTTGAAGCTGACCGATGCTGTGGAAGGAAGTCCGCTGGATGCAGGAAAGCTGGTACTCTCACCTACCCGTACCTATGCTCCGGTAGTGAAGAAATTACTGGATGCGCTCCGACCTGAAATTCACGGAATGGTTCACTGCTCAGGCGGTGCTCAAACCAAAGTCCTGCACTTTGTAGGAAACAATTGCCGTGTAGTAAAGGACAACCTGTTCCCCGTTCCCCCTCTGTTCAAAACCATCAAGGAACAAAGCGGCACCGATTGGGAAGAAATGTACAAAGTATTTAATATGGGCCACCGCCTGGAAGTTTACCTCTCACCCGAACATGCCGAAGAGGTGATCGCCATCAGCAAGTCATTCAATATTGACGCGAAGATCGTGGGACGTATAGAAGAAAGTGACAAGAAGGAGCTAATTATCAAAAGTGAGTTTGGAGAATTCAAATACTGACAAGCAATATTATAATAACGCTTCCAAACCTGCTACATTGAAAAAAAGATTTTTTTATGGCATAGGAGCAATAATATGCTCATTAGTTACGATTGATACAATACGCGAGTTGTATTTCATCTCTACCGCATGGGGTCATGAAACAACTTGGCATGACATACTATATACAGTAAGAAAAGTACTTGCCATACTTGGGTGGATATTACTCACTTGGTATGTCGCAAATAAATGTTTAGAAAAGAATGGCAGAAAACAATAATACATTACTTGAGAAATTAGACGGGTTAGTGGCTCGCTTTGAGGAAGTTTCCACCCTCATTACAGACCCTAATGTCATAGCTGACCAAAAACGTTATGTCAAGCTCACCAAGGAATACAAGGACTTGAATGACATCATGAAAGCCCGTAGAGAATATATACAATGCCTGAATGGACTGGAAGAGGCCAAACAAATCATGACTAACGAATCCGACCCGGAGATGAAAGAGATGGCACGCGAAGAGGCAAATCTCTGCGAAGTCCGCATCCCAGAACTGGAAGAGGAAATCAAACTGTTACTCGTTCCTGCGGATCCGCAAGATGACCGAAATGCCATTCTGGAGATACGCGGTGGTACGGGAGGTGATGAAGCCGCCATTTTTGCAGGCGACTTGTTCCGTATGTACTCCAAATACTGCGAGACAAAAGGTTGGAGACTGGAAGTATCCAGCGCCAATGAAGGAGCAGCAGGAGGTTTTAAGGAAATTATCTGCTCCGTAACCGGAGATAAAGTATATGGCACTCTGAAATATGAATCGGGCGTACATCGTGTGCAACGTGTACCAGCCACCGAAACCCAAGGACGTGTACATACTTCAGCCGCATCAGTCGCCGTTTTACCCGAAGCCGAGCCTTTTGATGTGGAAATTAACGAAGGGGAAATCAAATGGGACACTTTCCGAAGCGGTGGTGCCGGCGGACAGAACGTAAATAAGGTGGAATCCGGAGTACGCCTGCGCTACAACTGGAAGAACCCCAACACCGGAATAGTAGAGGAAATCCTGATAGAATGTACCGAAACCCGTGACCAGCCGAAGAATAAAGAACGAGCCCTTTCTCGCCTGCGTACCTTTATATATGATAAAGAACACCAAAAGTACATTGACGACATTGCCAGCAAACGAAAAACAATGGTATCTACCGGAGACCGATCGGCAAAAATACGTACCTACAATTATCCGCAAGGACGTATCACCGACCACCGCATCAACTATACCATTTACAATTTGGCCGCCTTTATGGATGGCGACATTCAAGACTGCATTGACCATTTGACTGTAGCCGAGAATGCCGAACGTTTGAAAGAGAGCGAATTATAATTTAAATATCGTAAACCATAAACTGTAAACATAGCAATGAACAAGCAACAATTATTTGAAAATATCCAAAAGAAAAAATCATTCCTCTGTGTAGGACTGGACACCGACATAAAGAAGATCCCCGAACATCTGTTAAAAGAAGAAGATCCTATCTTCGCTTTCAACAAAGCCATCATTGACGCTACCGCCCCTTATTGCATCGCCTATAAACCCAATCTGGCCTTTTATGAAAGCATGGGCGTAAAAGGATGGATCGCTTTCGAAAAGACTGTATCCTACATCAAGGAAAACTATCCCGACCAATTCATCATTGCCGATGCAAAACGTGGCGATATCGGAAACACTTCGGCCATGTATGCCCGCACATTCTTTGAAGAGCTGGACATTGACTCAGTCACCGTAGCTCCTTACATGGGTGAAGACAGCGTGACTCCCTTCCTGAGTTACGAAGGCAAATGGGTAATCCTGCTAGCGCTTACCAGCAACAAGGGTTCCCACGACTTCCAGCTGACCGAGGACACCAACGGCGAACGCCTCTTCGAAAAAGAATTGCGCAAATCAATCCTGCTAGCGCTTACCAGCTACATGGGTTCCCACGACTTCCAGCTGACGGAAGACACCAACGGCGAACGCCTTTTCGAAAAAGTATTGCGCAAATCACAAGAATGGGCCAACGATGAAAACATGATGTACGTAGTAGGTGCCACACAAGGACGCGCTTTCGAAGACATCCGTAAAATTGTTCCCAACCACTTCCTGCTTGTACCTGGAATCGGCGCACAAGGAGGTTCTCTAGAGGAAGTCTGCAAATATGGCATGAATAGTACCTGTGGACTTATTGTTAATTCAAGCCGTGCCATTATCTATGCGGATAAAACTGAGAATTTTGCGACTGTAGCAGGACAAGAAGCTCAGAAAGTCCAGGCACAGATGGAGAAAATAATGTGCCAATAAAACAATGTGCTAATATGCAAATTACCAGGTAGATACATAGCGTAATACATTGGTTTAAGCATATCAGCACACTGAATAATTATTCCCCATGAGTGACCGAAAAATTATAAATGACCCCGTCTTCGGGTTTATCAACATCCCGAAGGGGTTACTATATGACATTGTATGTCACCCATTGCTGCAACGTCTTACCCGCATCAAGCAACTGGGCCTGTCCTCTGCCGTATATCCGGGAGCACAACATACCCGTTTCCAACACTCATTAGGCGCTTTCCACTTAATGAGCGAAACGATCAAGCACCTTACCGCCAAAGGTAACTTCATCTTTGACAGCGAAGCGGAAGCCGTACAAGCTGCCATCCTGTTACACGACATCGGACACGGTCCCTTCTCCCATGTGCTGGAAAACACATTGGCAGGAGGCGTTTCACATGAAGAAATCTCCTTGATGCTGATGGAACGAATGAACAAGGACATGAAAGGTCAACTCAATCTTGCCATACAGATATTCAAAGATGAATATCCCAAGAAATTCCTGCACCAACTGGTCAGCGGTCAATTGGATATGGATCGTTTGGACTATCTGCGGCGTGACAGTTTCTATACCGGTGTATCCGAAGGCAATATCGGGTCCGCCCGCATCATCAAAATGCTTGATGTAAAAGACGATCACCTGGTAGTAGAATCCAAAGGCATTTACTCCATCGAAAACTTCCTGATGTCCCGCCGCCTGATGTACTGGCAGGTATATCTGCACAAGACCTCCGTTGCCAGTGAAAAAATGCTGGTCAACACTCTGACACGAGCAAAGGAATTAGCCTTACGTGGCGTAGAGCTGTTCGCCTCACCCGCTTTAAGATTCTTTTTATACCATCCTATTGATAAAAAAGAATTTTATAACAGCCCGGATTGTATTGAAAATTTTATTCAATTAGATGATAATGACATATGGACTGCACTGAAAGTTTGGAGCAATCACAGCGATGTGGTATTGTCCACTCTGAGTCGTGGAATGATTAACAGGAAACTATTCAAAGTAGAGGTAACCTCCTCTTCCATCACAAAAGCACGAAAAGAAGAAATTCTTTCAAGAATAAGTAAGAGACTGAATATCAACAAGAAAGAAGCAAAATACTTCCTATCCATATCCAGTATAGAAAACAATATGTATAAAAAGGAGGATGACAGTATTGAAATCATCTATAAAGATGGAAGCACCCGCGATATAGCCAAGGCTTCGGATATGCTCAACATCTCTCTTCTCTCCCGAAAAGTCAAAAAATATTATATATGTTACCTGCGTTCCGAAAACGACGGACATTAAATAATTAGCGAATTGTACGGATATATAAAAAAAAAATGCGTAATTTGCATAATTAATGATGTGTTTACACTAACATGTAACACGCAAGTAACAAAACTGAAACATTTAGAACATAAAGAATTAGACAGTATTATGGAGTTCTCAGCTAAACAAATTGCGGAATACATCCAGGGAATTATTGTTGGCGATGAAAACGCAACTGTGCATACTTTTGCTAAAATAGAGGAAGGCGTGCCGGGAGCGATTTCTTTTCTTTCAAATCCTAAGTATACTCATTACATTTACGATACTCAGTCTACCATTGTGTTGGTAAACAAAGATTTCGTTCCCGAGCAAGAAGTAAAAGCTACCTTAATCAAGGTAGACAACGCCTACGAAAGTCTGGCTAAACTACTAACCCTCTATGAAATGAGCAAACCTAAAAAGACTGGTATAGATCCGCTGGCATACGTTGCCCCCACTGCGAAGTTGGGGAAGGATGTATATATCGCTCCGTTTGCCTGCGTAGGCGATGGTGCTGAGATTGGTGACAACACTTCCCTCCACCCGCACGCTACTGTAGGAAGCCATGCCAAAGTAGGTAATAATTGTACACTTTATCCACATGCCACCATCTATCACGACTGCTTGGTAGGAAACCACTGTACCCTGCATGCAGGCTGCGTAATCGGTGCTGATGGATTCGGATTCGCACCTTCTCCCGAAGGGTACGAAAAAATTCCACAAATAGGTATTGCCATCATAGAAGATAATGTAGAGATTGGTGCTAATACCTGCGTAGATCGTGCCACCATGGGCGCCACCATTGTACATAAAGGAGTGAAACTGGATAACCTGATCCAGATAGCACACAATGTGGAAGTAGGAAGCCACACTGTCATGGCATCACAGGTGGGTATTGCCGGTTCCACCAAAGTAGGTGAATGGTGCATGTTTGGCGGACAGGTAGGACTAGCCGGACATATTAAGATAGGTGACAAGGTAGGTATCGGCGCACAAGCAGGCGTTCCCGGTAACGTGAAATCCAACGAGCAAATTCTAGGCACTCCGGCCATCGATGCCAAGAATTTCATGAAATCATCGGCCGTATACAAAAAACTGCCCGAAATTTACACCACACTGAACGCCATGCAGAAAGAAATAGAAGAATTAAAAAAACAACTAAATAAATAAACCCCATGTTGAAACAGAAGACATTAAAAGGCAGTTTTTCTTTAAATGGAAAAGGCCTTCACACCGGAGTAAACTTGACGGTGACATTCAATCCTGCACCGGACAACCACGGGTATAAAATCCAACGAATTGATCTTGAAGGACAACCAATAATTGATGCCGTAGCAGAAAACGTAGGTGATACTACCCGCGGCACTGTGCTGATGAAAAACGGAATAAAAGTAAGTACAGTAGAACATGCTTTGGCAGCTCTTTATGCAGCTGGTATAGACAACTGCCTGATTCAGGTAAGCGGTCCCGAATTCCCTATTCTGGACGGCAGTGCTAAAGCGTATGTAGAAAATATACAGCGTGTAGGAATCGAAGAACAGAATGCTGTCAAGGATTACTATATCATAAAATCAAAAATCGAATTCAGGGACGAGGAAACCGGATCTTCCATCATTGTTCTTCCGGACGAAAATTTCAGTGTGAATGCACTGATCTCTTATCAGTCTAAAATACTGTCCAATCAGTTCGCCACACTGGAAGACATGGCTAAATTCCCCACCGAGGTAGCTTCCGCGCGTACCTTTGTATTCGTCCGCGAAATAGAACCATTGCTGGGTGCCGGACTGATTAAGGGAGGCGATCTGGACAACGCCATCGTAATCTACGAAAAAGAGATGAGCCAGGAAAACTACGACAAGCTGGCAGACGTCATGGGGGTTCCCCACATGGACGCCACCAAACTGGGCTACATCAACCATGTTCCCTTGGTATGGGACAACGAACCGGCCCGCCACAAACTGCTGGATATCATCGGCGACCTGGCACTGATAGGCAAACCCATCAAGGGACGCATCATCGCCACCCGTCCGGGGCATACCATCAACAACAAATTTGCCCGCCAGATACGCAAAGAAATCAAACTTCACGAAATACAGGCTCCGTCCTATAACTGCAACGAAGCTCCCATCATGGATGTCAACCGCATCCGCGAACTGCTTCCGCACCGTTATCCTTTCCAGCTAGTGGACAAAGTCGTTGCCATTGGCGCCAATCACATTGTCGGTGTGAAAAACGTAACCGCCAACGAACCCTTCTTCCAGGGACACTTTCCACAGGAACCTGTCATGCCGGGTGTGCTTCAAGTAGAAGCCATGGCACAATGCGGTGGTCTGCTTGTTCTTAATTCAGTGGACGAACCCGAAAGATACTCCACCTACTTCATGAAAATAGACGGTGTGAAATTCCGCCAGAAAGTAGTGCCGGGAGACACTTTATTGTTCCGTGTTGAATTGTTGGCTCCTATCCGCCGGGGCATCTCCACAATGAAAGGATATGTGTTTGTAGGCGAGAAAGTAGTCTGCGAAGCCGAGTTTATGGCACAAATAGTAAAAAATAAATAACCACTAAAAAAACAACATGATTAGTCCATTAGCATATATACATCCCGAAGCAAAAATTGGTGAGAATGTAGAAATCGGTCCTTTTGTGTTTATCGACAAGAATGTAGTTATCGGTGATAACAACACAATCATGCCTAACGCCAATATACTGTATGGCTCACGCATAGGGAACGGCAACACCATTTTTCCGGGAGCTGTTATAGGCGCTATTCCCCAGGATTTGAAATTCCGCGGTGAAGAAACGACTGCCGAAATAGGTGATAACAACACCATTCGCGAGAATGTAACCATCAATCGTGGTACAGCGGAAATAGGTGATAACTACACCATTCGCGAGAATGTAACCATCAATCGTGGGACAGCGGCTAAAGGCAAAACCATAGTGGGCAGTAACAACCTGTTGATGGAAGGGGTACACGTAGCACATGATGCCATCATAGGCAGCGGTTGCATCATAGGCAATGCCACCAAGATGGCAGGTGAAATTATCATTGATGATAACGCCATTATCAGCGGCGCCGTATTGATGCACCAATTCTGCCGGGTAGGCGGTTATGTAATGGTACAGGGCGGTTCACGTTTCAGCAAGGACATTCCTCCTTATATTATAGCAGGGCGCGAACCCATTGCCTACGCAGGAATCAATATCGTAGGACTCCGCCGCCGCGGATTCTCTAATGAACTAATAGAGAATATACACAACACCTATCGCATTATTTATCAAAATGGCATGAACGTTACCGATGCCTTGGAACAAGTACGCAAAGAAATACCTATGAGCAAAGAAATAGAATATATTATTTCTTTCATAGAAAATTCTCAAAGAGGTATCATCAGATAACAAAGTTTTTTATAACTTTACTGCACGAAAAAAAAGTTATATAGTATATACAGTATAAATATATGATTTACAGATTTACACTAATCTCTGATGAAGTCGATGATTTTATAAGAGAAATAAAGATAGACTCGGAAGCAACTTTCTTTGATTTGCACGAAGCAATATTGAAAGCGGCAGGATATAAAGATGACCAGATGACCTCTTTCTTCATTTGTGATGACGACTGGGAGAAAGACCAGGAAATCACACTGGAAGATATGGGAAGCAGTTCGGAAGAAGACAGCTACATCATGAGAGAAACCCGCTTGAGTGATTTGGTGGAAGACGAAAAGCAAAAATTGCTGTATGTATTCGACCCGTTGGCAGAACGAGTGTTTTTCATTGAACTGTCGGAAATCATCACCGGCAAAGACCTTGACAAAGCAGTGTGTTCGCGCAAAGCCGGAGAAGCCCCGAAACAAACCGTCGACTTTGACGAAATGATGGCAAAAAGCAATAGCGGAAATCTGGATATAGACGAGAATTTCTACGGCGACCAGGACTTCGATATGGAAGACTTTGATCCCGAAGGATTTGATATGGGCGGTGCCTCCTCACCGGACCCTTATGAGCAAGAAAACTATTAATCTTAACGGGGGCGGACGTTACACGTCCGCCCCTCTCTTTTTATAAACACCATGCCTGACACCCTTATCGTCCTTATCGGCCCTACCGGTGTAGGAAAGACCGAACTAAGCCTTTCCATTGCCGAACACTTCCGGACTTCCATTGTTTCGGCAGACTCACGCCAATTGTATGCAGACCTGAAGATAGGAACTGCCGCCCCTACCCCCGAGCAACTGGCGCGTGTTCCTCATTATTTTGTCGGAACATTACAGCTAACAGATTATTACAGCGCCGCACAATACGAAGCAGACGTACTGGCACAACTGGAAATCCTATACCAAAACCATGACACTGTAATACTGACCGGAGGTTCCATGATGTATATAGATGCCATTTGCAAAGGCATAGATGATATCCCCACTGTAGACAATGAAACACGCCAGCTGATGCTACGACGTTACGAACAGGAAGGGCTGGACACTCTGTGCGCCGAACTAAGGCTGCTGGACCCCGAATATTACAAAATAGTGGATTTGAAAAATCCCAAACGAGTAATACATGCATTGGAAATATGCTACATGACCGGAAAAACTTATACTTCTTTCCGTACCCGTACTCACAAGGAACGCCCTTTCCGCATCATCAAAATAGGATTAACCCGCGACCGCGAAGAATTGTATGACCGCATCAACCGCCGCGTGGACATCATGATGCAGGACGGCTTGCTGGAAGAAGCCCGGCAGGTATATCCTTTCCGGCATCTGAACTCGCTCAATACCGTAGGATACAAAGAAATGTTCAAGTATCTGGACGGAGAATGGACATTGGAATTCGCTATCGGGAAAATCAAGCAAAATTCCCGCATTTACTCTCGTAAACAGATGACCTGGTTCAAACGGGACAAAGACATCGTGTGGTTCCATCCCGACCAACAAACAGAAATTATGCAATATATTCATTCAGTTAACCACTAATTACAATCATGAAAAAATTACTAACCTTCATCATGGCTTGTGTCATAAGCCTGGGTGCAACAGCCCAAATCTCGGAAAAAGCATTTGAGAAATGGCATCAGAACAAGTATTCCATGTTCATCCACTTCGGTCTTTATTCCGAACTGGGAGGCGTATGGGAAGGCAACCCCGTCACCCGAGGATACAGTGAACAAATCCAATCGTTTGCGGGAATCTTCAGTGACTGGTATGGAGATACCGCCCTGCGCTTCAATCCCACCCTGTTTGATGCAGACGCTATCGTGTCACTGGCCAAAGAAGCCGGTATGCGCTCCATCATCATTACCACCAAGCATCACGACGGTTTCTGTATGTTCCGTACAGCCACCACCGACTATAATTCATACGATGCCACCCCCGGCAAGCGCGACTTCATAAAAGAGATGGCGGAAGCTTGCAAACGTGGCGGAATCAACTTCGGCATCTATTTCTCACTGATAGACTGGCATTTTCCACAAGCCTATCCTATCTCCAGCCATAACTGTGATTTCATCACCCCACAGCATCATGAATTCACCAAAGCCCAAGTTACCGAACTGTTGACCAACTACGGTCCCATCTCCGAACTTTGGTTTGACATGGGTTCCAACACTCCTGAACAAAGCAAGGAACTGTATCAACTGGTGCACAGATTGCAACCAGACTGTATGGTAAGCGGCCGGTTGGGCAACGATCAGTATGACTTCAGTGTCATGGCAGACAACACATACCCCGAAGGCTCCTTGCAGACCGCATGGCAAACAGCAGCTTCCATGTTCGATGAAACCTGGAGCTACCGTTCCTGGCAGAAAAGGGGGGACGTTCACACCAAAGCGATGGAAAAACTACGCAGCCTGATCAATGTAGTTTCCCATGGCGGAAACTTCCTGCTGAACATCGGTCCCAAAGGTGACGGTTCCGTAGTACCCTTTGAAAGAGAGGTGCTGAAAGAAATCGGTATCTGGTTGAAGAAAAACGGTGAAGCCATTTATGGCACAGAAGCCTCTCCTTTCCGTGAGCAATTCGAATGGGGAACCATTACCCGCAAAGGCAATAACCTCTACCTCATCTTATCAGGCAACCGCCCTGCCGATGGTAAAATCACTTTGAACGTGCCGGGATGCAAACTGCAAAAAGCAGACATTAAAGCTATTCAGAAAGGACAGGAGATGATCTTCACACTACCCGCCGACGCATACGGAAAAGACATCCAAGTGATTTGCGCCACGTTCGACCAACCGGTGAAACCGCAACCTATGGCTGCACAGCGCACTCCCAATTATAGTTATTCCTGTTTCGATTATTACAGCAACTACCGCAGTACGGTGAGCTATCAATGGAGCATCAACAAATCCAACCTCAACGCATTGGAATTTACCTATACTCCGCAGGAGAACGGTAAGGAATTACTGGTTGAAGTAGATGGAATACCTTACACAGTAACCCTTGACGCAGGCAAGGCACAGGCATTAAACCTGCCTTCCAAGACCGTATGGGGTCAGCGTTACTTCTGCGGACCGGGCAGCGGATTGTTCGATGCTCCTGCCACCATCCATACTGATCCGGACAAAGCACCGGTAAGAAAAGGACAATGGAAAGAAGTGAATGAGGAAAAAGCCATGTTCCCCAGCAATATTCTGGAAAGTTACTTCCTGATGCAGCAGGTAGAATCGCCCAAAGCACAAGATATTCTAGTAGATGTAGGTGCCGGAAACGGTATCGAAATCTATCTGAACGGCAAGTCGGTAATGAAACACCTCAACCCTTACCGCTGCAAGTTCCGCGAGGAAAAGGTGCTGCTACCGCTTCAAAAAGGCAGTAACCAAATTGTGGTAAGAATATACAACCGCTTTGAAAAAGAAACAGGCTATCTGCTGCGCCCATCAGCGGAACAGGTTATCTACAAGCAGAAATTCACTTTGCCGCAAGTGGCAAAAGGAAAAGTTCATACTGTTGTTGTAAAACAGAATAATCTGCCATCCATCCATAAGGACACAGAATTATCCAATCTGAAGGTAGAGGCAAAATAAAACTTTTCAATAAATAAAAAATGAAAAACCTCTCCCCGGATGTTTCTGTCATGAAATGTCCGGGGAAAGTTTTATATAAAGAAAACATCATTCTAGAATTTACCAATAGTACTGACAGGCCTCATGCATGAAGATCATAATATTCATAAAGTACCCTTCATACAGACTGTTCCGATATAATGCTTTCCTCCTGTCTGCCAGCCTGACAGGCCTCATGCATGAAGATCATAATATTCATAAAGTACCCTTCATACAGTCTGTTCCGATAATAAGCTGTCCTCCTGTCTGCCTGATAATTCAGAATTACCCCCAGTACTATCAGTACAGAAAGTACAATCCATGCAACATTCAAAAAGATCCCTTTCCATTCCTGCCGGGTAATGAACTGTGAATACAAAGGTCGTATAATCGGAGCTTGAGGATGGTGGAGTTTACAGCGGGACCGATCAATGGCTTTCTGATAATCATCTAAATCAAAAATACAACGCTCATAACATACAACGGCTTGTCCTTTCTCATGCCTCACCGGAATAACCCATGCCTTAACTTCCCGCTCCTCATACTTATGATGGGGCAATGAATCGGTAAATGCAGGAGCTACAGAGAAATGATATTGCTTCTGTTCCTTACGATAGCGGTGTCTGCCCATACTTCGTGTCACCTCACGAGTGACAGTCACACTGCTCCTTCGGGCATAATCCACCTCCAGAGTATCGAAAGTAAAATACAGAGCATTATTCTCCAAATTATATAAATCGGTAACAGCATGATAACGCACCACTTCATCTGCCGAATGAAAAAGCCAGTTCTGTAAAGGAATATTAAAGGCCATACTTGCAGCTGCCATCAATATAAGAAAAGGAATTTTCCATCTTGAAGCAACGATAAAAGCCCCTCCGGCGAGAGTGAGTAACGGAGGTAAAGCATACGTCGTAATTTGTAACCTACCCCCCGGATATAAGAAAAGGAATTTTCCATCTTGAAGCAACGATAAAAGCCCCACCGGCGAGAGTGAGTAACGGAGGTAAAGCATACGTCGTAATTTGTAACCAACCACCCGGATTAAAACCCAGGATAACGGTGAACAAAATTCCCACAAAAGAAGGAATGAAAAGTAACAGTAACAGCTTTACAACCCAATTTTTCATATTCAATATTAGTTTTATCCTGCCAAAGATAGCAATATAATTCTTGTTGTCTAAATCAAATTAGTAAATATTTTATCTATACAACAAGGCTAGGATTCATGAAACTGACAGGGAAAAAACAATAAGATAAGACCGATAAAAAAATCAGCTGTAAAGGAGGAAATTTCCACCCTTACAGCTGATAACTTTATCTAATCTTACTATTCAGACTTTCTTCCGCCTGTAACTACATCTCTGCAAACAAGGGGAAAATATTTATTCGGCAATCGTCACATTCGTCACCCTTTCCAGCCAGAAGCGGTTCCGGTTAGGATGGAACGGTTTGTATTCCGTATTCAACTTAATGGTGTTATTGCGGAAGACCAACCCATCGACAGACTTGGCATAAAGAATAGGAGCGTCGAAGGTTTCAAACTCATTGTCTTCAATCACAATGCCACCCTCGGGTCCGCCGTGGAAATATTGCTGCTGTCCCTTCAGGTCGGGAATCTCCGGATAGATGGAGATAACCGCATTGGTAAACTGGAACAGATTAGTCAGCGCGTTTACAAAACGGTTCTTACGGATAATGACATGACGGCAGGCACCGGTCTCAAACCAACCGTTGCAATCGCCGCAAAGCAGAATAGCAGCCCCCGAAGTATGGTCAAACAAGTTATTCTCGACGATAGTCTTGCGCGGGGTACTGAACAAAGAACCGCGTGCACGGTTATTACGGATCACATTGCCGGAAAACAAAACTTCAGGAGTCCATGTGAGGTTCTCTATTCCGAAACCACTTTGTTCATTAATTACCTGGTCTACCGGTTCCTGAAACGTAATCAGGAACTCTCGCGCGCCTTCGGTCTGTTCTTTGTCATAAGGACGGATAGAAATGATCTTATTCTGTTTTCCGACCAGTTCCATCGTATTCGAACGGATAAACTGCACCTCATCACCCGGGCATCCCCACTCGAATCCCCACGACTGACCATGCATATAG
>ENA-ORLI01000183-ORLI01000183.1-human-gut-metagenome-genome-assembly--contig:-NODE-183-length-16795-cov-6.408_pt1 | contig 16795 bp, 14 predicted proteins | sample MGYA00243015_ERZ508825 | MGnify/ENA primary metagenome ERZ508825 (study PRJEB26277, sample SAMN04329804) | human gut metagenome | biome: human-associated habitat | host: Homo sapiens | place: USA... | reverse complement strand
GATTACTCTATACAGTCCCGCGCACCATGTCCGTGCTGGCGGGTGGAGCCATCGGCCGTGCCACCTTATATGCCAAAGGAGCTACAGAAGACCAGGCCATGGCATTCCTGCAGCCCATAGTCATCGACTCTCATGTATTAAACAACCCATGGCTCAATTACTCTGTATATTTGAGTAACACCATCATACCGGGTATCCTGATGCTGCTTATCTTTATGACCACCGTCTATACCATTGGAAGTGAAATGAAAACCAACACCCAAAAAGAATGGATGGGCATGGCAGACAATTCCATCACCGTAGCCCTGACCGGCAAATTGCTGCCCCAGACTGTAGTTTTCTTTGTCATGGCCACCTTCTATAATGTTTATCTATACGGTTTCCTGCACTATCCCTGTAATAGCGGTATACTGCCCATGCTGTTTGCCGGTCTGTTACTAGTACTGGCTTCACAGGCTTTCGGAGTATTTCTGTTCGGATTGTTTACAACAGTCCGCTTGGCACTGAGCACCGCCTCCCTATGGGGGGTGATTTCTTTCTCCATATCGGGTATGAGTTTTCCGGTTATGGCAATGAATCCTGTATTACAGGCACTGGCCAATCTATTCCCGTTACGCCACTACTTCCTGATTTATGTAGATTTGGCACTTAACGGATATCCGCTGATTTACGCATGGCATTCAGTAGTCGCGTTGATGTTATTCATGCTGTTGCCTTTCTTTATACTGAAAAGACTGCGCACAGTACTATTACATTATGTATATATTCCCTAAAACGGCAAACAGGTATGAAAACATATAAACTCAAAGATATCATCTCACAAGGAACCAAGGACCTTTTCTACATCTGGTGGCAAGAGTTGAAAGCAGTTGTAAAGGATCAGGGTGTACTTATCTTCTTCATTCTGGTACCACTAGGCTATCCGCTTCTCTATACCTTTATATATACCAATGAAACAGTACGTGAAGTCCCTGCTGCTGTAGTAGATAACAACCGTTCCAGCCTCAGCCGTGAATACCTGCGTCTGGTAGATGCAGGTGCCGACTTGGAAATAGTATCTCATTGCAGTGATATGGAAGAAGCAAAAACTTTATTGAAGAACGGCAAAGTGTATGGCATCATCTATATTCCTGAAAGCTTCAGCCGCGACATTACTAAAGGAGTTCAAACCCATGTCACCATCTACTGTGACATGAGCGGTATGCTATACTACAAAGCCATGCTGACAGCCAACACCAATGCCTCGCTGGTAATGAACAAACAGATAAAGATAGAACGCTCCGGCAACACAACCATCCGACAAGATGAAGTGAGCACGTCTCCCATAGCGTATGAGGATATTTCCATTTTCAATCCGCAGAACGGTTTTGCCAGCTTCCTGATACCCGCCGTACTGATACTGATTATCCAACAAACTTTACTGCTAGGAGTAGGTCTATCTGCCGGAACTGCTCGTGAGAACAACCGTTTTCGGGACCTTATCCCCATGAGCCGCCATTATCATGGCACGCTGCGCATTGTTTTAGGCAAATCACTGACTTACCTTATGATATATGCTGTCATGGCTACCTATATGCTCTGCCTTGTTCCCAAAATGTTCAGCCTGGTACAAATAGCTCAAGCCGGAACCCTAGCGGCATTCATGTTTCCCTATATACTGGCATGCATCTTTTTCGCGATGACTTGTTCTATCTTTATTCACCATCGGGAAGCCTGTATGATGATTTATGTATTTACCTCAGTACCGTTGCTATTTATCTCAGGCATTTCGTGGCCAGGTACTGCCATTCCTAAATTCTGGGAGGTGGTTTCGTGGCTGTTCCCTTCCACTTTCGGCATCAACGGCTTTGTACGCATCAACAATATGGGAGCCACACTGACCGATGTGCTGACAGAGTACCGGGTATTGTGGATACAAACAGGTGTTTATTTCCTTACCACCTGCATCGTATACCGTCGTCAGATTACCTTAAGCCGCAGACATGTATACGAAAGATTAAAAGAGATTAAGAAAAGACGCAGAACAAATGTCGTCTGAATTTGTTTATAAATTAAGAACTAAATGAATTATTTATGATGAAAAAACTTTTTATTCTGGCATGCGTATGCCTGCTGATTACTTCATGTAACAGCAACTCCAAAAACACTAACGATTCTGCAACCTCCACCGAAACAACGGATATGCACAATGCAGAAAACTCATTGGATTATGACGGTACTTACACCGGAACTTTTCCGGCTGCCGACTGTCCGGGTATCAACATGACCCTGACTATTAAAAAAGACAAGACTTTTGAGTTGATATCAGAATATATTGACCGGCAGGATGCTACTTTCAAAGAATATGGAACTTACTCTGTTGAAGGTAATATCATAACTTTAATTAATGGAGAGGATAAGCAATATTATAAAGTCGGTGAGAATACCCTGACCGCTCTCAATCAAGACAAACAGGCAATAACAGGAGAGTTAGCAGACCATTATATTCTACACAAAAAATAAACTTTACTTCATCTGTCATTTTCATGCCAAAGTGAAGGGTCCGCTTCAATCTATCACAGCCGGATTCTTCACTTTGTTTTTTTATCTGCCCACAATCTGTATTCACACTAATTAACTCCCATTCCTTTTGCTTATTACGATTTTTTCGTAGATTTGCGAAAACATCGTAATCAATTCATTTTCTTATGGAAAAGCTAACGATACAAGAAGAAGAAGTGATGCTTCATATTTGGAGCATGGGAGAATGTTTCGTGAAAGACATAGTTGCTAAATTTCCCGAACCCAAGCCGCCTTATACTACGGTGGCATCCATAGTGAACAACCTGAAAAGAAAAGGGTACGTTACGGCCAAACGATTCGGCAACACTTATCAATACACCCCAGTGGTTAAACAAAGCGAATACAAACGCACATTTGTAAGTGGTGTGGTCCGGAACTATTTTGCTGACTCATACAAGGAAATGGTATCTTTCTTCGCCAAAGAGCAAAAAATCTCCGCAGCCGACTTGAAAGACATTATCAACTTGATAGAGAAAGAAGAAGATAAATAATCCTGCTAAATTCACAAATACTATGATAACTACAGCACCCGAACTCATCTACATGCTGAAAGTAAATATAGGCATCGCCTTATTCTATGCTTTCTACAAGCTGTTCTGCTGTCGCGACACTTTCTTCCAGTGGCGTCGTATCGCACTGCTGAGTTTTCTTGCCCTCTCTTTTCTTTATCCGCTGATGGATATGCAAGCATGGGTGAAAGAACAACCTGCCATCAATGAACTGGCAGATTACTACGCACTGATGATGCTGACAGAAACAAATACTTCCACTGCCACAGTAGTCACAGCTCCTGTTGCTATTCCCACACCCGACCTGCTTGATATAATAAAGTTCGTCTATTGGATTGGAATCCTTTTATTATCCGCACGATTTATGATCCAACTAAGCAGTATTTTCCGCCTTGTCTTAAAAAGCAAGAGTATAAATGTAGACCAAATATCCATACGCAGTCTATCAGAACCTGCCAATCCATTCTCTTTCTGGCAATGGATTTTCATCTATCTGCCCGGACTGAAAGAAGATGAAAAACAAGAAATCCTGACGCACGAACAGACCCACGTCCGCCAATGGCATTCCATAGATGTCATTATCAGTGAAATAGTAAATATCATTTGCTGGATGAATCCTTTTGCATGGCTGCTGAAAACAGAGATCAGACTCAATTTGGAATACCTTGCCGATCATAAAGTAATGGAATCCGGCACAAATAAGAAAGCATATCAATATCACCTTTTGGGATTAGCCAACCAAAACAGACAAACCGGTTTATATAATAATTTCAACTTATCACACTTAAAAAACAGAATTAAAATGATGAACAAAAAAAGAACCCGCACCACAGGGCATATCAAATATGCCTTGTTTGCACCGCTGACTGCTGCTCTACTCTTGGTCAGCAACATTGAAACCGTGGCACGGACAGCCGAAAGGTTAATCTATTCCACGGAAGAAAGCACCCCACGCCCCGAAAGGGAAGAAGTGGCATCTTTTGTCAACACAACAGTACAAGGTCTGGTGACTTTCACTATTACCGTAACCAATAGTGAAGGTAAGCCTCAGCCTAATATTACTCTGCAAATCAAACCGGGTAATGAAGTAAAAACTTTCAAGACCAATGCAGAAGGAAAGGCTACCATAGAAGTGGATATGACGACTCCCAAGTATGTTTCCCTAGACGTTTCCTCTCCTAAAAGTTCCAAACACCAATCACTTCTACTTTCAGCAAACAAACCGAATGTCACTGCCATTTTCGATACCGATGATGATATTGCCGCCTACATCAAAGCCGGCAAACAAATACGGATCAAGTTACAAATATCCAATAATGATAACCAACAACTTGCAGGAGTAGAACTTATTTCTTCTTCAACAAATGCCAAAGCCACGACAAACGCTCACGGAGAAGCTCAGTTAACAGTAGGAGTAGGCGAAACCATTGCCATTAACCATAAAGGTTATCAAGAAGGAAAATTCACGGTAAAAGAACTCTGCCCCATCAAAGATATGGAAAATCCGGAACTGGTGAGATTACTTCTTGTCGGAGAAGACCCCGTATACCAGATAGCAGACAATATGCCTGAATTCCCCGGAGGTATGATAGCCTGCTTGCAATATTTGGCACGCAACATAAAATATCCCGTAACAGCGCAAAAGGAAGGAGCACAAGGTAAAGTAATCGTACAGATGGTTATTGAAAAAGATGGTTCGGTAGACCATGTAAGCATAGTACGCAGCATTACCCCCGAACTGGATGCTGAAGCAGCACGGGTTGTAAAATCCATGCCAAAATGGAAGCCGGCAACTGTAAAAGACAAAGCAGTACGTTGCAGATACACTGTTCCTGTAACTTTCAAACTGCAATAAAGAGCATAAAAACAGAAAAGAGGCTGTTCCGAACAGTCTCTTTTCATCTTAAAAATATATTCCTAAATCATTTCTTCATCTCCACAATGTGTGTCGGTGCCTGTTCCGCATTACGCTTCTCGGTCTGCTTCACAACATTTTCAGCTAACTCTATAAATGCACGCCCGGTAATGCTGTCCTCATTCAAAGCAGCCGGAGTTCCTTTATCACCATTTTCACAGATACTCTGCACAATAGGAATTTGTCCCAACAAAGGCACATTCATTTCCTCTGCCAGCTGTTTGCAACCCTCCTTTCCGAAAAGGTAATACTTATTTTCAGGAAGTTCCGCAGGAGTAAACCATGACATATTCTCCACCAATCCCAAAATAGGAACATTTACTTTATCATTGGTATACATATTGATTCCCTTGCGCGCATCAGCCAAAGCCACCTGCTGGGGTGTACTGACGATTACAGCTCCCGTAATAGCCAAAGTCTGCACCAAAGTCAGATGAATATCACTGGTGCCCGGAGGCGTATCCAATATGAAATAATCCAGTTCTCCCCATGCGGCATCTCCAATCAGTTGTTTCAAAGCATTACTAGCCATCCCTCCACGCCATAAAGTAGCTTGATCAGGGTCGACAAAGAAACCGATAGAAAGCAACTTGATACCATATTTTTCAATCGGCACAATCAAATCACGACCGTCAATCTGCTCAGCATAAGGACGGGCATCTTCCACCTGGAACATTTTAGGCACAGAAGGACCGAAAATATCAGCATCCAGCAAACCTACTTTATATCCCAGTTTAGCTAGGGCCACAGCTAGATTGGCCGCCACAGTAGACTTGCCCACCCCGCCTTTTCCGGATGAAACAGCAATGACATTTTTTACCAATGGAAGCAGCTTACCCGGTTCGGGACGCGCCGCCTGACGGCTCTCTGTCGCAATAGCTACCTGTACATCAGGTGAAACATAAGTATGAATAGCTGTTTCGGCAGCCTTTATCATAGATTTCATAAACGGATCGGTCGGTTTCTCAAAAATCAACGAAAAGCTTACCGACATACCGTCAATGCGAAGATTATCGGCAACCATCTCCGCTTCCACCAAATTCTTTCCCGTTCCGGGATAACGCACTGTTGCCAAGGCGTCCAAAATCAATTTCGGATATAAAGTCATCATTCTGTTATTATTTACTTGTTTTCAACCCGCTTCGTTTACTGCGGTTGTAACTGCGATACTCATCCAATTCTATTTCCACATCGGGTTCATGCAACTCCTTCTCTTGCGGCAGACGGAACTTCATATATTTTATATTCAAACCACGATCCAACCATTGTTGTTCATAATAGGTACGGATGCCTAGTATGTCATCCACCAAACCGGAATGATACAAATCTTCGGTCATAAACTCTACCGGCAATTTGTTTTCCTCTACCATATAGCGGGTGTAAGTAAACATAAAATTACTGTCGGTCTTCAAATGAATCAGTCCGTCCGGCTTCAAAAACTTACGATAACGTTCCATAAAGTATGTGGAAGTAAGACGTTTAGTCGCTTTCTTCATCTGCGGATCAGAGAAAGTCAGCCATATCTCACTCACCTCACCCGGAGCAAAAAAACGGTCGATGATTTCGATATTGGTACGCAAAAAAGCCACATTCGTCATGCCATCTTTCAGCGCTTCCGTCGCACCGGTCCACATACGGGCCCCTTTTATATCTACACCGATAAAATTTTTATCGGAATACATACGACCCAGCCCTACGGTATATTCACCTCGTCCGCATCCCAGTTCCAGAACTATCGGATTATCGTTCTTAAAAAAGTCACGGTTCCAATTCCCCTTCATATCGAACGTAACGTTATCGGCCACCGAATAAGGGTATTCAAACACGTGCGGATACTCCCGCATATCAGCAAATTTCTCCAGTTTTCCTTTTCCCATGAAAATTAGTCTATCATTAATTTGTTTCCACAGGCAAAGGTAGGAATATCCTGTGAAAGAGAAAAAAAATAGACCCGCAATTCACTTGCAGGTCTATTTTTCTTATCTTTCTATTTTCTATATTATTCAGAAATTGCCTCAACGGACTCTCCCAATTCTTTCTTCAGATCTTCATAGAAAGCAGCATGTGATGCTTCTACATAAGGAGCCAGGAACAAGAAACCGATCCCCAAAGTAAAACAGCACAAAATAGCCCAACCAATGAAGCTCAAATCCAACAAGAACATCTTCATCTTATGCCCGGACATCATCGCCATACTTTTCTCTATGGCAGCATCGTACTGCAACTCCGGATAATCTTTCAGAATAAAGAGCGTCATGGCATATGAATAGGACTTCATGATGCCCGGAATGACAAGCAGCAACGTCCACAGGAACGTATAGACTGTAGTCAGCAGCATTGTACCCAATATCCGTCCATAGTCTTTAAACCCATCGAAAAGACGGGCAAAATCCAGCTTTATTCCACGAATCACATCCAAAAAAAGGACGGTATAGCCGTAGCCAATGGCAAAAGCAACAAAGCGATGAGACTAAAGGAAGACGAAGCCACCGACTCCATAATACGATAGGGCAGCGTAGGGGCATTCATCACCAGTCCATAGACCAAGGTAATAACCGCACCCAGTCCCCAATTACCGGTCAACGCATCGATTGCCCGATTCTTCAATTCTGAATTTGTTTTCATAAGAATCTATTTTTCTATTAGTCTAAAATTGTCACCCAATTATGTGTATCAGGTTCATCACCATACTGAATAGCACGCAGTTTGTTATACAATTTTGTACAAACAGGACCCGGCTTTCCATCTTTAGAGATAATGTACGATTTCTTGTTTTCCAAATCATCAATACGCTGGATAGGACTGATAACAGCCGCCGTACCGCAAGCCCCCGCTTCCTCGAAGGTTTCCAGTTCTTCTTCAGGAACCGGACGACATTCTACCTTTATACCCAAATCCTCGGCCAGCTGCATCAAACTCTTATTCGTTATAGAAGGCAGAATAGAAGATGATTTTGGTGTAATGTAAGTATTATTTTTGATGCCGAAGAAATTAGCCGCACCACACTCGTCAATGTACTTCTTTTCCTTGGCGTCTAGATAGAACTCACAGCAATATCCCAAATCATGGGCTTTCGTATTGGCACGCAGGCTGGCAGCATAGTTGCCGCCCACCTTAAAGCGTCCGGTTCCATAAGGTGCGGCACGGTCGAACTCACGGATAATAACATAAGGATTAGTAGAAAAACCACCTTTGAAATAAGGACCTACCGGAGTTACGAATACCACAAACAGATATTCATTGGCAGGGTGAACCCCCACCTGAGCACCTGTACCAATCAGTAACGGACGAATATAAAGAGCCGCACCACTTTCGTATGGAGGAATGAAACGCTCGTTGGCTTTCACCACCTTCTTTATAGCGGCCACAAACTTTTCTGTAGGAAGTTCCGGCATCAGAATACCGTCACAAGTACTTTGCAAACGTTCCGCATTGGCTTCAGGACGGAAAATACGGATTTTACCGTCTTTTCCACGATAAGCCTTCAACCCTTCAAACGCTTCTTGCCCATAGTGCAGACAAGTGGCGGCCATGTGAATATTCAACGTTTCTTCCGAACAAAGTTCCAACTCTCCCCATGCACCGTCACGATAGTAGCAACGTACATTATAGTCTGTCTTCATATAGCCGAAGGACAGATTTGCCCAATCAATCTCTTTCATAGTGTATCTTAATTATGTTATTATTTACGAATGAGAGCAAAATTACGTTTTATATTTGCAAATTCCAATCAAAACAGCTTTTTTATTTATAGCTTTTATAATTTGCCAATATGTCAATGTGCTAAGGTACAAATATGCCATGCAGAATATAGCGCAGCCAATTGGCACATTAGCATATTGTCACATTGAAACATTATTATCCAACATTTTCTTTATCTCCTCATCGGCTTTATAAAGTTTATCCCGGCAAAACTTGATTAATTCCTGTGCCTCTTTCAGGTTCACACCTAAACTGTCTATGTCCAACTCATTACTGTCTATGCGTGATACGATTTCTTCCAGACGTTTCATAGCCTGTTCATAGGTTTGTTTCTTTGCTGCCATACTTCGTTTTATTTTTTAGTTACTATACTCTTTATTTCTCCTTTGGCAAAACGGGTGGTAAGTTCATCACCCGGCTGCAATACAGAAGCATCGATCACCGCCTTGCCATTTTTCAGCGTGATACTATATCCCCTTTTCAACAAATTTTCGGGAGATGCCGCCTTCAATTCCTGCTCCAAAAGTTGGAGCCGATGCTTTTCCTTTACCAGACGACGCTGTGAAACGATGCCCAACCGAGTTTCCATCATTTTTAAACAATGGGTTTCTTTTGTCAGACGGGATTGCAGGCCTACTTCCAAATGTTTCATGATTCGTTCCTGGCGATAATGCTCCTCTTTCAGCCTCATCCGCGTCTGCATGGGAATACGTTCTACCATCCGGTTCAGCCGGGTATTTTCCCGTTCCATACGGGTAGAGATAGTATGAAGTACAGCCGATGCATAATCTTCAAGAACCTTGGCAGTGTCGTGCAAATGATTTATAAGATACTCGGCAGCAGCAGTAGGTGTCTTGACACGAGTATGAGAAACACAGTCCAACACCGTATCGTCACGCTCATGCCCTATACCGGTTATAATAGGTATAGGAAACTGAGCACAATTAGCCGCCAACTCATATGTATCGAACCCCGAAAGGTCGGACGTGGCGCCTCCGCCACGGATAATAACCACGACATCCCAATCATCACGACAGGCATGGATAGCATCCAATGCGGTAATGACAGATTGTTCTACCCGTTCCCCCTGCATAATAGCAGGAAACAAACGCGGATAAAAGACAAAACCATAGGGATTCTGTTCCAGTTGATTACAAAAATCACCATAACCGGCAGCCGTAGCCGAGGAAATAACGGCTATGCGTTGCGCCAGCAAAGGAATCTCCAGTTCCTTATTCAAAGTCAGCACACCTTCTTCTTCCAATTGCTTCAAGATTTCGCGACGGCGACGCGCCATATCCCCCAATGTATAAGTAGGATCCAAAACCTGCACAGAAAGCGAGTAACGATACAAATCAGGAAACTCCACAGCCACTTTCACCATCACTTAAATACCAGCAACAATAGCCTGCCCGGTTTCCTCTTCAAAATAAGGCTTCAGCAGACGGTAGACATTGCTCCAAATAGTCCCCCTTGCCTTAGCTATCAGATTATTCCCCCGTGGCTCTTTCTGTACAAATTCCAAATAGCAATGACCGGAATAATTGGAACGTACATCACTCAGCTCTGCCTGAACCCAATAAGTATCGGGCAGACAAGCATGAATGCTACGCTTAACCAACGCATTCAGTTCATATAAAGAAAGAGGATGTTCTTCCATTATTTTTTCTTCTCTAAATCTATTTGACAAGCTTTCCAGATATCAGGCACACCATAACCGTAAATATTATCCGGATACTCTTTACGGTCTCCTGCATTCCGCACTGCCTCCACCACCTGCTTGGCAGTAAGCCAGGGACAAGCCTGCCAGAAACAGGCTACCAACCCGCACAATGTAGGCGATGCGAAAGAAGTACCATTGGCATGAGAAACCGTTCCATCATTACCCGCTACGGCCGAAGCAACTCCCACCGCCATCACATCCGGTTTTACACGGCCATCTGTAGTATTTCCTACAGAAGAGAAATCAGCATTAACCAGATTCCGGTCCGCCGCCCCCACTGTAATAACATTTTCCGCATCTCCCGGAGGTGTGATTTTTTTCCATGTGCCACGCCCCGAATTTCCGGCACTGCATACCAACACCAATCCTTTATCGGCAGCCAAAGAAGCGGAATGAGACATCAATGAATAATGCCCGTCCAAATCACGGTACCGGTAATTCATGGTCGTATCATCAAACTCATAATATCCCAATGAAGTATTAACCACATCCACTCCCACACTATCGGCAAATTCCAAAGCTTCCGCCCAATAATCCTCTTCCACAGGCTGTTCCGTATCATCATCCTCACTACGGAGAAGCCAATATGAAGCTTCGGGAGCCGTGCCGACCAATACATTCGGCTTATTGGCAGCCATACAAGACAACACTTTCATGCCGTGATAGTTCTCGGCATAAATATCCGAGTGATAATTTACAAAATCGCGTGTTCCCAACAAGTCCATTCCTTTGAAAACACTGATTTCATCAGCATTATAAAAACCGGCATCAATGACCGCTATCTGCATCCCCTTCCCACGAAAACCTGCAGCGTGAAGACTGTCCCCATGATGAACAGCAATCTGCCGCCACGCATCCCCATAATAGTTATTACTCTTTGTCACCCTATTGGTCACCTCTTTTTTACGGTTGGCATTGCGGGCAGGAATACTGTCGGGAGCTGTCCACACTTTCCGGACAGCTGTCACAAAAGGCAATGCCGCCACTTTATCAATAACCGACGTGTCGGATACCTGCACTACCACTGTATTGTTCCATTTACTTTTGGATACAAGCTGTGCTCCTTTTCCAACCAGCATATCTATATAGCTCCGGCACACAGGAATATCTGTAGAATCAACGGGCAATCCCTGTTTCATGCGACGCTCCAAAGCACGTTCGGACAAATAAGCCGAAGGCTTGTCCAATGCATAGGTTGTTTCCGCCTTATCGCGAAAGTTTACACGATACTTATACGTTTTTACTTGTGCCGACATTTGTAAGGTGCATGCCAATAGCAAGCAGCCCACTATTCCTTTTTGACTATTCATTAATTCTATTCCGTTTATTTTTTTAAATGCAAAGATAAACAAACTTTTCCCTCACACTCATTTTTTGTGTACCTTTGCAGCCGAATTCAGGTTAAACAGGTAAAAAGACAGAAAATAAAGTATGGCAAAAACAGGAACCCCCACAGAATTGGGAACACAACCAATCGGAAAATTACTTTTACAATATGCAATACCCGCCATTATCGCTATGACGGCATCTTCCCTATACAATATGGTAGACAGCATCTTCATCGGTCACGGTGTAGGCCCTTTGGCTATTTCAGGACTGGCTATCACCTTCCCGCTGATGAATCTGGCGGCTGCATTCGGTTCACTGGTCGGTGTGGGTGCCTCCACATTAGTTTCCGTAAAATTAGGACAGAAAGATTATGCTACCGCCCAAAACATTTTGGGTAACGTAGTTACGCTGAACTTTATTATAGGTATAGGATTCAGTATATTAACCTTGCTTTTCCTTGATCCTATTCTCTACTTCTTCGGGGCAAGCCCGGATACCATCTCCTATGCACGAGACTACATGGTCATTATCCTGCTGGGCAATGTTATAACCCACATGTATTTGGGACTGAATGCCTTACTACGCGCTTCGGGGCATCCACAAAAATCAATGAGAGCCACCATCACCACTGTACTTATCAATATCATCCTTGACCCAATCTTTATCTATCTTTTCCTTCGGGGTATCCAGGGTGCCGCCATTGCCACCATTCTGGCCCAAATCATCTCACTGGTGTGGCAATTCAAGACCTTCACCAACAAGAACGAGTTGCTTCATCTCCGCCGAGGCATTTACAAACTGCGCGGTACAATCGTAAAAAACACCATCGCTATCGGTATGTCTCCGTTCCTGATGAATCTGGCAGCATGCTTCATTGTAATTTTCATTAACAAAGGTTTGAAAGAATATGATGGCGATCTAGCTATTGGCGCATTTGGTATTGTAAACCGGATTGTTTTCCTGTTCGTCATGATTGTGATGGGGCTGAATCAAGGAATGCAACCCATAGCCGGTTATAACTTTGGCGCCCAACAATATCATCGTGTAAACCAGGTATTAAAACTTACCATTTATGGCGCCACCGCTGTTACAACAACCGGTTTTCTAGTAGGTGAACTGATGCCCGAATTGGCCGTATCCGCTTTTACCACTCATGAGGGACTGATACAGCTATCAGCTACCGGCTTACGCATTGTAGTCATATTTTTTCCCATTATCGGGTTTCAGATGGTAACGTCCAATTTTTTTCAAAGTATCGGCATGGCCGGTAAAGCCATCTTCCTGTCATTAACCCGACAATTATTATTCTTGCTTCCCAGCATCATCCTGCTCCCTCTTTGCTGGGGATCAGCAGGAATTTGGTGGAGTATGCCAATATCAGACTTGGCGGCAAGTGTTGTCGCAGGAATCATGCTTTACCGCCAGTTCAAGATTTTTAAGACCCACGGTAACAAATTAAAAGTTGAAAATTAAGAATTAAAAATTAGTTTCCTTATATTTGCCCACATAATCAATAGACAACGACTATGAACGAGCATTATGTTATCAACCTAGGACGCCAACTAGGCAGTGGAGGAAAAGAGATAGGCGAAAAACTGGCCCAAGAGTTTGGTATCGCCTTTTACGATAAAGAATTAAACAAACTAGCTTCGGAAGAGAGCGGCCAATGCAAGGAATTCTTTGAAAAAGCAGATGAAAAAGCTTCTCAAAGCATTATCGGCGGTCTGTTCGGAACACGTTTTCCTTTTATCAGCGACGGAGCCATTCCCTATGGCAGTTGTCTGAGCAATGTCGCTTTGTTCAAAATACAAAGCGACGTAATACGTGAACTGGCTGAAAAACAATCGTGTCTGTTTGTCGGCAGATGTGCCGACTACATTTTGCGTGACCATCCCCGTTGCGTCAATATATTCGTTTCTGCTTCCAAAGAAGCACGCATCGAAAGATTGATGCATATCCATCATATTTCTACAGAAGCCGCTGAAGAATTGATGGAAAAAGCAGATAAAAAACGGTCAGCTTACTATAATTATTATAGTTACAAAACGTGGGGAGCTGCCGAAACTTATCACTTATGCATTGATTCGTCCGTATTGGGGATTGATGGAACAGTACAATTCATCAAACAGTTTGTAAAATTAAAGTTAGGATTTTAACTACTTTAAAAATGGTATACAGACAAATCAAAGGGTTACCCCAGCTATAATGAAGGGACATGCCTGATTTTTTATTCCGTATTTAAAATAATTCAGGCACATCCCTTTATATTATACCATGGCAGGATAAATCAGAAAACATCAATCTTCAAACTTTTCCTATAAAATCAACCAATTCATTCACTTACGCAACATATCCCATAAGATTCCTATCGCCAATAATATAGAAATGATTACTATGAGCAGTTTCAAATATGCAGGGCTAATAATTAGCATAATTATCAGTCTGATATCCTGTACACACAACAAGAACTACCCCACAGCCTTCCAACCCGAATTGGCAAAGGCAGAAGCAATGATGTACAGATATCCCGACAGCGCACTGCATATATTACAGGGCATACAACCTGACATTCCTTCTGAAAATGAACAATATGCCACATGGGCATTATTGATGACACAAGCTCAATATAAAAACCAAATTGAACAATCCGATTCTTTAATAAATATCGCTTACTCTTATTTCACCAAACATGATAATACACAAAGAAAGGCATTGGCGCTATATTATAAAGGTATCTTGCGCCATGAAAGTCATCATGCCGAAGATGCATTGTCATTTTATCTAGAAGCAGCGACTGAAATAGAGAAAACAAATGATTATCAATTAGGCTTTCTTATCAATTCAGAGGTAGGACTAATGTATCTGTATCGAAAACTAAATGATTATGCTATGGAATATTTTGAAAAAGCACATCATAATGCCGAACTATCCGACAACCAAACATACATAGCTTTCTCTTTCATCTATATCGCCAGAGCATTTTCACAGAAAAAACAATATAATAAAGCGATAGAATATTATGAAAAAGCTATAAAAATAGGACAAGTGAATAACTATCCTACCATATTGGCAAGCGCCATGAACGAAACCAGTTTTTTATTTCTTAAAACAGGAGAAAATAAAAAGGCTCTTCAGTATGCAAAAGATTGTATTAAAATAAAAAAGACTGATCAAAGAATATTTTCATTGGGAGATACTTATCGCTATTTAAAAATGTACGATTCTGCATATTTTTACCTAAACCAAGCTTGCCTGTCACCTAATATCCATACAGCCCGTAGCGCCTATCAAGCACTATATTATATTAGTCAAGAAGAAAAAGATTACAAAAAGGCAGTAGAATATAGTAATAAGCTATGGTTCTATCAAGATTCAATAGGTAAAACAGATCGCAATAAAGCATTAATAGAGATGCAAGAAAAATATGATCAGCAAAAAATAATCAATGAAAATAATCTGTCACAAATAAAGAAAGACCGGATCATACGCAATGTGCTCATTGCCTTAATCATTTTGTCTTTCATCATAGCAATAACAAACTATCTATACCAACGAAAAATAGTTTCTCAAAAACAAGAGATATCGGAGAAAGAAGAAAAAATTCGTTATTTCACTATGAAAATACATGAAAATGAGACATTGATAAACCGCAACAAAATGCGGATAGAAGAACTTACGATCCAAATGGAAGGAAGCCTAGAGATAAAAGAACAATGGAAAGAACAAAATAAAATACGACAAGAAATACAACAACAGAATGAAACGCTGAAACTGGAGAACAATAACCTGCAAAATCATATAAGCAATTATGCCCAGTCATTAAAAGAAAAATCGAAAGAACTGGAAGCTATGGAACATCTATCAAAAGAAAACCAGTATCTACATAAACGCGAGGCTTTTTTATGTAACCAACTCATTAAGCAGACAGAATTATTCAATAAGCTAAAAACAACAAAGTATATAGACAACAAACTATGGCAAGAAATAAAAGAAAAAATAGATTTATTATTCGATAACTATACTAAAAGACTATGTCATCAGATACCTTCCTTAACAGACGGTGATATACAAATATGCTGTTTGATAAAACTACGGTTCAGCAACGGTGACATCGCCAATATGTTAGCCATCTCGCCCACATCTGTGTCCAAAAGAAAATTAAGATTAAAAGAACGCATCGTACAAGAAATAGGTTCATTAGGCGAAAATCAAAGCCTTGATTTATGGCTTATGGAATACTAAAAATAAACAATTGTCTATATCGCCCTCCTATAAAAAAAGGTAATAAGCTAGTTATTAACTTATTACCTTTTTCCATTTGTCCACATGATATCTGCACGTTTTTAAGATTTATCCTCTAACTTTGCCCCAAACAAAACAATTAAAACAAACATAAAGTCATGAAGTTAAAAAGTATAAAGAAAAAGATATGGAGTATAGTTATTATCATAACTACATTAATAGGTATTTTGCCTGTACAAGCCAATACAACAGAAACTCCTGTTAAAGATGTAGAATTGGATGGCAGATGGGATGATCCTATTAGAAGTGCTGCTACCAATTGCCCCATAACTGTATTTACCGATGGCTATCTCCTTACCCTCAAGAACGCGTCACCCGACCGTGATATGACCATCCGCATCACAGATATGGCAAAAGGGGGCGTCGTTTATGAAAATGATATTCCTGAAGTACAGAGCGCTTACATCACAATTTCTATTGCAAATTTCCCTGCAGAAGAATATAAACTAGAAATAACAGGTACACCTTCCGGACATTTAACGGGATATTTCACTCAAGAGTGACAGACCTGTTTTCATAACCCAACTAAAGTATACTTAAACCACTAACTTGATTCATTAGAAATTGGAACATGAAAGTTCCAATTTCTATGAATATAATTTGTCCAAAAAGTTCATTAAACAAATCCATATTAACGCAATAATATATGCTGAATTTCCTTCTTGACATAGCACCGGACAAAAGCCAGTTATTACTAACCATCAAATTAGCAGGGATTTTGCGGGAAAAGAAACAAGAGGGATACTATACCTC
>ENA-ORLI01000180-ORLI01000180.1-human-gut-metagenome-genome-assembly--contig:-NODE-180-length-16922-cov-6.33106_pt1 | contig 16922 bp, 18 predicted proteins | sample MGYA00243015_ERZ508825 | MGnify/ENA primary metagenome ERZ508825 (study PRJEB26277, sample SAMN04329804) | human gut metagenome | biome: human-associated habitat | host: Homo sapiens | place: USA... | reverse complement strand
AGCGAAATCTGTGCCGTATAGTTGTCGAACTTCAGCGTCTTGAAGATGTAGAGCACGATGTCGATCACGCGCTCGAACTCTTCGAGCAGCTGGTCGGGACGTACGAACAGGTGCGCGTCGTCCTGCGTGAACCCGCGCACGCGCGTCAGCCCGTGCAGCTCGCCCGACTGCTCGTAGCGGTAGACGGTTCCGAACTCCGCGAGGCGGACGGGCAGCTCCTTGTACGAGCGGGGCATCGACCGGTAGATTTCGCAGTGGGGCGGGCAGCTCAGCGGCTTGAGCAGGCACTCCTCGCCTTCGATCGGGGGGTGGATCGGCTGGAACGAGTCCTTGCCGTATTTGGCGTAGTGGCCCGAGGTCACGTACAATTCCTTGTTGCCGATATGGGGGGTAATCACCTGCTGGTAGCCGTACTCCTTCTGCACGCCCCGCAGGAACTGCTCCAGACGGTCGCGCAGTGCGGCGCCCTTGGGCAGCCACAGGGGCAGGCCCTGTCCCACGCGCTGCGAGAAACAGAACAGTTCGAGGTCTTTGCCCAGCTTGCGGTGGTCGCGCTTCTTGGCCTCCTCCATCATCACGAGGTATTCGTCGAGCATCGACTTCTTGGGGAACGAGATGCCGTAGATGCGAGTCAGCATCTTGTTCTTCTCGTTGCCGCGCCAGTATGCCCCGGCTACCGAAGTCAGTTTCAGGGCCTTGATGTAGCCCGTGTTGGGGATGTGCGGCCCCCGGCAGAGGTCGGTGAACGCACCGTTGGTATAGAATGAGATGGTGCCGTCCTGCAAGTCCGTAATCAGTTCTACCTTGTACTGGTCGCCCTTCTCGGTGAAGGTCTTGAGTGCTTCGGCGTGGGGGACGTCGCTGCGGAGGAGCGCTTCCTTGTTGCGGGACAGCTCCACCAGCTTGTGTTCGATCGTCGGCAGGTCGGCCTCGGTGATCGGCGTCGGCGAATCGACGTCGTAGTAGAAGCCGTTTTCGATGGCCGGGCCGATACCGAACTTGATGCCCGGATAGAGCGCCTCGAGGGCTTCGGCCAGCAGGTGGGACGAGGTGTGCCAGAAGGCGTGCTTGCCCTCTTCGTCCTCCCATTTGTAGAATTTGACCGAGGCGTCCTCCTCGATCGGGCGCATCATGTCCACGGTTGCGCCGTTTACCGAGGCCGCCAGGGAGTCAGCAGCTAAACGAGGGCTGATGCTCTCTGCGATTTGGAAGGCAGTCGTCCCTTTGGCGAACTCCCTCACCGAACCGTCGGGAAAAGTGATTTTGATCATAAAAAAATTATAAAGTTAAGTTTTCGGGGCCTTCGGCGCTTCCACAATTACGAGACGGAATACGCTTCCGGGTTGCCCGGTGTTTATCGTTTTTCTCTTCCGGCTGCCGCGCCGTGCGGGCTGCCGTGCTTTTGGCTGCCGTGTTCCCGGCCTGCGACCCTGCGGCCTGTGTTTCTCCAGCCTGGTCTCTTAGGCCTGTGTCTCTTCGGCCTGCGACCCTGCGTCTTTGCCCGCCGTGTTCCCGGTTTGTGTCTCTCCGGTTCGTGTTTCTTCGGCCGCCTGTTTCCCGGATCCCGCGTCTTTGCCCGCAGCGTTTACAGCCTCCTGCCCGCGGCGCCCTTCCCGGATCATCGCCGTCCCGGCGCCGATACCCAGCAGTACGGTCAGTTCCCCGGATGCCAGCTTCCAGAACTCCGTGTCGCCGAAAAAGTAATCGCAGAGCCATGCTCCTCCGAGCAATACCCATATGGCCACGAACCCGGCCCCGACGCGGATCTTTTTTTGCGGCGTCATACTAATCCTCCCGTTCGGTCTGCGGCAGGTCTTTGACCGAGATGTCGCGTCCGCCTTTCTCGCGCTCGGCGCGCTGCAACGGGTTGCGGCTCCATTCCGTCCAGGCGCGGCGGTGCTCCACGATGTCGATGGCGGCGTAGATCGCCGACCTCATCGACTGCGCATCGGCCTTGTCCTGCCCCGCGATGTCGTAGGCCGTGCCGTGGTCGGGCGACGTGCGTACCTTGGCGAGCCCCGCCGTGAAGTTCACGCCGTCGGGCGAGAGCGTCTTGAACGGCGCCAGCCCCTGGTCGTGGTACATGGCCAGGATGCCGTCGTACTTGGCGTATCCGCCCCCGGCGAACAGCCCGTCGGCCGCAAAGGGGCCGAATGCCAGCACGCCCTGCCTGAATGCCTCGACGATGGCCGGGCGGATGATCTCCTGTTCCTCGTTTCCGAGCAGCCCGCCGTCCCCGGCGTGGGGGTTGAGCGCCATCACGGCGATGCGCGGCTCGACGATGCCGAAATCCTCGATGAGCGAGCGGCGCAGCGTATGGAGGTCGTGCACGATCTTCTCCCTGGAAATGCTGCGGCTGATCACCGCCACGGGGATGTGCTTGGTGACCAGTCCTACGCGCAGAACGTCGATGCATAGGATCATCCTCGACCGCCCTGCACGCTCGCCTTCTTGTCGTGCGCCGTGCCGCTGGCGCCGAGCGGCCCCTCTTTCAAATCCTGCGTCGCCGTGCGCAGCGCTTCGACCGCAGCGCGTCCGGCCTGGGGCGAAGCCTTGCCCGGCTCCGGCTGCCCGGCCTCCCCGCATACGACCAGGTTGGCCTTGCCGCGGCGGGTGTCGCGTGCCGCGGGCACGGTGTTGAACGCCACCGGTTCGGTGTCGCCCAGCGTATTTCGGTAATAGGCCGCCGCCGCGGGCGAACCGTAGACGACGGGCGTGAAGAGCTCCGTCATGCGCGGGTCGGAAAGGGCCTTGAGGATCACCTCCCAGCCGATGCCGTTCGGATCTCCCTGCGTGATGCCTATTTTGAGTTTGCATTCAGACATAGATACATATATTTCAACTTACAAAGATACATATTATTCAGAATTGGCAATGCGCCGGATCGAATTTAAATGAAATTTTGCATTCCTGCGGCCCGGAATGTTTTGCGGATGGGCTTATTTTTCCTACCTTTGTCTTATGCAGCCTGTTAGGGTTGCCGACATATTCGGATAAAGGCGCATCGGCTTTTTTCTTACCATCGGAAATTGGACACTTTCGTGTAGCGTAAGGAACAAAGGTTGATGCTCTCGCTGTTTTTCGGCGTGGGCATTGGCCGCATTCTACGTTACAGGTCGTCCAATACCTCGATGGTGGATTCGGTATCTTTGCCCGCGCTTTTTTCCGAGCAACAGCTCTGAAAGATGGAACCTTGCGCAAAAAAAATTACACGGAAAAACAACCCGATCCTGGTCGCCGCGGTTTTCCGGCTGATGTTCGAGACCCTTTGGATTCCGCCCTACGACCGCCGCAGATGCAATGCCCTGGTCGCGGATTTCGACCTCTGCGCCCGTTCCGCGGTGACACGGCTGGCTGCTACCGACCTTGCTGCCGCCTCGGGGATCGAGCTGGACGAAATGCGCTATGCCGTGGAGTGCCTCCTGCGGAGCATCGAACGGCTCGATGCGGCGCGCCTTCTGCCGCCCGAGCGGTGTGCCGAAGCCCTGGAATCGGTGCGCCGCATTGTTGCCGGGCTGCGTGAACGGTGTGCCGACCCGGTGTGAGATGTCGAATGCGTGGTATGGTTTCCGGTGTCCTGCTTTGCCCTCCCGTAACCGGGACGGGCGGCTCTTGTTAACCCGATAATAATTGAAATGCAATGATGAAAAAAGGTTTGTTCATGCTTTTGTCGGGCCTGCTTGCATTTTCCGCCGCCAAAGCGCAGGAACCCCCGAAAGGGCCGGAGGCCCCGGTTGCGGGGCAGCAGTTGGTGCGGCTGTCGAAAATCACGGTCGATCCGGCGCGCCTGGCCGGCTACAACGCTTTTTTACAGGAGGAGATCGAGGCTTCGCTGCGTCTCGAACCCGGCGTGTTGGCGCTCTATGCTGTCGCGGCGAAGGAGGCGCCCGGACAGGTGACGATTCTGGAGATTTATGCCGACCGTGCGGCCTATGAAAGCCATATCACGACGCCCCATTTCCGGAAATACAAGGAGGGCACCCTCGATATGGTGCTCTCCCTCGAACTCGTCGATGTCGTCCCGCTTATGCCCGGTTTGGAGTTGCGGCAGACGGTCGGTACCCGGTAAATAGCGGTGCCGCCTGTCTGTCCGCGGCCCCACCCGTCGATTTCAGGTTTTTCCCGTCGTCTGCGTTATGACGGGAATTGCCCTTGTCTGTTTGCGGCTCCTTCCTTCTGTTTTTTGCTCCTTTACGCCTGTCCCGTGCCCGTCGTGCTTGCCTGCCGCCGGAATTCGGCGCAGACGATCCCCGTCGCCATCGCCACGTTGAGCGATTCCGAACCCCGCCGGCCGGCCGGGTAAGGCGGGATGAACAATTTGCGGGTGACGGTCGCGGCCGCGGCGTCCGAAATGCCGCGCCCCTCGTTGCCCATGACGACGATCCCTGCCTCCGGGAGCGACGCCCCGTAGATGTTCTCCCCCTCCAGGAAAGTCCCGCACACCGGCAGCCCGGCGTCCGCGGCTTGGCGCAGGAACCCTCCCAGGTCGGTGTAGTGCACCCTCACGCGGAGTATGGCGCCCATCGTGGCCTGCACGACCTTGGGGTTGAAACAGTCGGCCGAGGCCTCCGAGCAGACGATGTCCGTGATGCCGAACCAGTCGGCCAGCCGGACGATCGTGCCCAGATTGCCCGGGTTCTGCACGTCGTCGAGCGCCAGCGTCAGCCGTCCCGCGAGAGCCCGCATATCCAGTCCGTAATGCGGTATTTCGACCAGCGCCAGCGAGTTGGAGGCTGTTTTCAGCAGCGACAGCCGCTCCATCTCCTTCGTGCCGACGACCTCGACTTCCGGCCCTGAAAACAGCCCTTCCAGGGCGAATATCTTGCGTACCCCGAGGTGCGACGTACGCAGCTCGCCGATGAGTTTCTCCCCTTCGGCGACGAACAGTCCGTGCTCCGTGCGCCCGCGTTTGTCGGCCAGCGCGCGGACGAGTTGTATGTCGGCTTTTGTCATCGTTGTTTTTCTAAGGTGAACGTCATCCCTTCGGTGGCGGGGTAGGTTTCGGGGAAGATCGCACGGGCCTCTTCGACCAGCATGTTTTCATCCTTGTAGCGCGACGAGTAATGCCCGATCACCAGCCGTTTCGCCCCGGCTTTCAGGGCAGCCTTGGCCGCGTCGGTCGTCGTCGAGTGCCCGCGCTCCCGCGCCGCCTTCTGCTCCGCTGCGGCGTAGGTCGCCTCGTGGTACATCAGGTCGGCGCCTGCTGCCAGTGCTGCGGCCTTGGCCGAAAAGTTGGTGTCCGACAAGTAAGCGTACGACCGAGGGGCGTAGGGACGGTAGGTCAGTTCCCCGTTGGGGATCACCTCCCCCGTGGAGAGCGTGACGTCCTCGCCCCGCTTTGCGGCGGTGATCTGTGCGACCGAAAGCCCGTATTTCGTAATCTTGAACTTGTCGACGTTCAGCGCCGGCTCCTTTTCGCGGAAAAGGAACCCCGCCGTCGGCACGCGGTGGCGCAGCGGTATGCTCCACACCTCCAGCGTACGGTTTTCCATCAGCAGCGCATGCTTGGTCGTGTCGACCTCCGTCCATACGACCGGGTAGGGCAGTTCGCTGTCGAAATATTTGAGGTGGCAGGCCAGAATCTCGCCCATCGGTGCCGGGGCGAATACCCGCAGCGGGGTCTTGCGGCCGTAGAGCGCCAGCGTCGAGATCAGCGGGAACAGCCCGAATACATGGTCGCCGTGCAGGTGCGAGATGAACACGGCACGTAGCCTGAGCGGGTTGATGCCGTAACGGATCAACTGTTGCTGTACCCCTTCGCCCGCATCGACCAGGTAGTACTGCTCGTGCACGTTGACCACCTGCGCCGACGGATGCCGGCTCAGGGTGGGCTTCGCGGAGGAAGACCCCAGTATGGTGACGCTGAAACTCATGCGTTTTTAGTTGGCCCGGCTTAACAGGAAACGCTCGCAGTCGATGGCCGCGATGCAGCCCGAAGCGGCCGCCGTGACGGCCTGCCGGTAGTGCGGGTCGCGGACGTCGCCCGCGGCGAAGACGCCTTCGATGTTGGTTATCGACGTGCCCGGTTCGACCTTGATGTAGCCTTCGGCGTCGAGCTGCAACTGGTCGCGGAACAACTCCGTGTTGGGATGGTGTCCGATGGCCAGGAAGAAGCCCGAGATGTCGATCTTCACCTCCTTGCCGTCGTTGCAGCGCAGCAGTGCGCCCGTCACGCCCGACTCGTCGCCCAGTACCTCGGCGGTGTTGTGGTTGAATATCACCTCGATGTTGGGGGTGCTGAACACGCGCTGCTGCATCGCCTTCGAGGCGCGCAGGTGGGGTTTGCGCACGATCATGTAGACCTTGCGGCAGATCGAGGCGAGGTAGGTGGCCTCCTCGCAGGCGGTGTCGCCGCCGCCGACCACGGCCACGTCCTTTTTACGGTAGAAGAAGCCGTCGCAGGTGGCGCAGGCACTCACGCCCATGCCGCGGAATTTCGTCTCCGAGGGGAGCCCCAGGTATCTGGCCGAGGCGCCCGTGGCAATGATCAGGCTTTCGGCCCTGATCTCCTTCTCGCCGTCGATCACCACGTGGAACGGCCGCGACGCGAGGTCTACGCGGGTGGCTGTGCCCGTGCGGATCTCGGTGCCGAAGCGCTCGGCCTGACGCCGCATGTCGGCCATCATCTGCTGGCCGCTGACCCCGTCGGGGTAGCCCGGGAAATTCTCCACGTCGGTCGTCGTCGTGAGCTGCCCGCCCGGTTCGATGCCCTCGTAGAGCACGGGCTGGAGGTTTGCACGCGACGTATAGATGGCGGCCGTGTATCCTGCGGGGCCGCTGCCGATAATCAGGCATTTGATCGTTTCTTCCATGACTTGTAATTTTTTGTATTTGTTATCGTGATTATATGCTCCGAAGTCCCGCCGGTCGCCTTTTCCGGTTGTGCCGGGCAGCGCCCCTCCGGGCCGGGTTTGCCAATGCAGCCGGAAGGCGCCGATAACGGCGAAATATCTAATATTGCCGTTGTCACCTGCAAATTTCAGGCCCGCAGGGCTCCGGGACTTCCGTCCGGAACTCCGTGAGGCGGCGTCCCAGGTAGTCGAACAGCGCCCAGTGCCCGTTGTTGCGCACATGCACCACGCTGGCGGCGGGGTCGTAGTCGACGATTTCGTATTCGGGAGGTATGACGTAACAGCCCCGGCGGTCGATCAGCCCCATCCCCGTCTGCGTCTGTACCTCGGCGCGGCCTTCGCGGAAATCGCCCGCCCAGACGAACTGCGCCGGGATCACCGGGTTGTTGTCCGTATCCACGAACCCGAATCCGTTGTCGTCCTCCACGCACACCAGCCCTTCGAATACGTGGCTCGTCCAGCGGTGCCCGGTCAGGCTGCGCAGCGGGTTGTAGTGTGCTGTGACGTCGTTGGCCGTCTGGCGGGGCGCGGGTGCCTCGGCGATCCTGTGCCGGAGTGCGGCGAATGCCTCCCTGTCACCCGTGCCGAGCTCCGCCGTGCCGATGCGGGCATCGTAATAGCGTATCGGGACGAACCGTCCCCGGTGCCAGCGGAGGTTCGTTTCCTTGAGGTTGTTGTGTGTGAATTCCAGCTCCCCGAGCGCCGCCTGCAATGTGTCCAGCGCCGCAAGCAGCGTCGCCTTGTCCTCGGCGAGCAGCGCTTCGGCGAACTCCCGCCCCGCAGGCAGGTGCTGCAACACCAGGTCTGTGTGCCGTTCCGCGCCCGTGGCGTCGTGCCAGCGCATTTCGCCCGGCAGTATGCGGCATTCCGCCAGGTAGCCGGTGTTGAGTTTGCGCAGCGCCGAGACCGTGCGTTCGATCCGGGGCATGGCCGACGGGTTGAGGGGCATGGCGACGAGCCACCGCTCGCCCCGCCATTCGACTTCCGCCTCGGCGAAACGCGTCGTGCGCACCAGGCGCGGTATGCCGTTGGGTTCCGTAACGGGGCGGGCGTCGGCGAGCGTCGCCAGCGACAGGTCGGGCGTCAGCAGTGCCCGGGAGAAATGTTGCAGGGTCACTATCATCTCTATTCGGTTTTGACGCTGATGGAACCTATGTTGAGCATGGCGACCAGCTGGGCCGCCGAGGCGTTGTAGCTCATGCCGCGGAAGGGCGGGATCGCACCCGGGCCCTTGGCTTCGCGGATGGCCTCGTTGAAGACCGCGGGCATTTCGCTCGAACAGTCGTAGAGCAGCGAGGCATACCGGTTGGTGTACCGGGCTTCGTGCGCCTCGGGGAAGAATACCGGACGTTCGGTATCCCCGGCGGCGATATGGATATTGATCAACAGGACATTGCCGTCGACGGTGCCCAGCGCCTTGATCTGGTCGCAGACCGTGCGCAGCTCCTCGTTGTCGCAGTCCGTGGCCTCGCCGTCGGTGATGTTGAAGACCACGGGAGGGAAACTTTCGGCGTTGGCCGTGCGGGAAGTCCATCCGGCGGCTATGTCCCTCACGCGGCGCAGTGCCTCGCACATCGGCGTCTGCCCGGCCGACAGGGGCTTGATCCACGCCGGTGCGGGGATTTCCCGCAGGGCAATGCTGCCGTCGGGAAGCCGGTGTTCGATCACCTCCGTGTGCACCGGCATCTCTTGTGCCGCGAGGGCGCTGACAGGCACCAGATCCTCGCCTCCGGGCAGCAGCGAGCGTACCTCGTCGTCACCCGAATAACCGACCACGGCGATGTCGTAATAGTCGCGTACGCCGTCGCTGCGGCGTGCCCGTTCGACGAGCTCGAACAGCAGGTCGTTGGTGATGGTTGCAACCGCTTCGGCCTTGGTCATGCAGCGTCCCCGGAAGAGGATGCTTTCGGCCATCGACCCCGAGCCGTCTATGGCCAGGATGAATGCCGTGCGGTGGTTGCGTGTGATGCTCTGTGTATACATGTTGCGTCTATTTAAGTCCCCGGACGGAGTAGTAGTCGTCGCGTACTTCCCCTTCGTCGTCGCTGTCGAGGCCGTTGCTGACCGCCATGTCGAGCGAGTTGGCGCGGGCGCGGTCGGCGGCGGTCTGACTGCGCATCGTCGCGCGTGCGTTGCGCCCCTCCGCGATGGCCTCTTCTATCTCCGCCACGGTCGGGATGTGTCCCAGCAGCGATGCGTAGACCCCTTCGGCCCAGCTGTGGGCGTAGTCGTCGTAGTGGACGGAAAAGACCCTGAAACGGTTGTCCACCTCTTCGGGCGAGGTCAGTTCGCCGTGGTCTATGGCATCGAGGATGGCCTCGACTTCGCGTTTGGTGATATACTGCCCGGCGATGTCGAGCCAGCGGCCGCTGCCGTCGTAGCGTTCCGCCGATTCTCCCCGGTCGAGCATCGCGCCCAGCGCCGCCACGATGAAGCGGTTGTAGAGTCCGATGCCCCGTTTAAGGGCCGCCGCGCGGATGATCGCCTTCTGGTGGACGTACGTCGGGGCGTCGGGGTCTTCCTCTGCGATCGCGTGGAGCGTATCCACGGCCCTGAGCATTCCCGAGGTGATATAAGGGTTGTATTCTTCGAAGTTGATGACGTCGCGCCGTATGGTGCGGCGGTCGCGTGCCGGCCATTTCTCGATGTCGCGCACGGCGCCGTAGCTGGTGAGGTTCGCCCCGGGCATGAGCACCGAACGCCCCTCCTTTTCGATCAGGTATGAGTAGGGGAAGGCCGACGTGTCGTGGTGGAACGAGTGGTGCCCCATGATCATCGTGAAAGCCCCTTCCAGCGCAGGGGACATGATGTAGGCGCCGCTGGCGAACTTGCAGCCCCTGAGGTGCACCGCCTGGTGCACGGCGCCGCTCTTGAACAGGTGGTTGCTCTGGTTCGAGCCGCTGCCCGCGTTGAAAAACGAGAACATGCCCGCGATGAGCAGCGACGACTTGTGGTGCGAGACGGTGTAGGGCCCCGCGAAGATCGAGGCGGCCTCGCCGTTCTCGCAGTGCGAATTGGCGAAAAACAGCGATTCGGCCGCCGTGAAGGCCTTGTCCAGCCGGCAGCTTTCGCCCACGAAACAGCGTTCGACGATCGAGCCGTTGTCGATCCGGGCGTTTTCCGCGGCGATGAAGTCGTAGGCCTTGACATCCACGCCGATGTGCGCACCGTCGCAGACCGTGCCGTTTTCGAGCAGGGAGGCGCCGTCGACGGTGACGTTGTCGCCGATGCGGACTTCGCGGATGAACCTGGCGCCGACGATGCGGCTGTCCTTGCCGACGCTCCCCGTCTGCGAGGCGCGGGTTTCGGCATAGTCGTCGACCATCTTTTCCAGGGCCGCCATGGTCTGCGGGCGGTGCCGGTAGACGGCCATCAGATAGGCTGCCTGCGCCGAAAGGCGGTCGTAAATCTTCACCGTGCGCCCGCCGCATTCGTTCATCGTCGCCACGCCCACGCCGTTCCCGAACGTGCTCCTGCGGCGGCATTCGAGTGCCGTGACCCCTTCGACGAGCGCCCCTTCGCCGAGGTGGTAGTTGCACACCCGTGAGCGGATGATGCGTGCTCCGGAGCCGATCACGACCTTGCCTTCCAGGTGGCTTTGCAGCAACTGGAAGGGGGTGAAATCGTCGGTGACCGACACTTGCGACCACGCTTCGGCCGAGGAGCCGAGCGACTCGACCGCGGCGATTTCCGCCGGTGTCAAATTTCTGAATTGGGGCATTACAATCGTATTAAGCAGATGCAAATATAACGAATTGTCCGCAAAAAACATATATCCCGCTGTTTTTCGCATGCCGGGCGATGCGCGCCCTTCCCCGGAGCCTCCCGATGAAAAATCCGGCTGCCTGGGAAAGCAGCCGGATTTTTTTTGATTTTTTATGGGTCAGAGGTCGAAATGCCGCAGGCCGACGCCGTTGTCCGGTATCCGCGTGCGGGGTTTGCAGGGCTCTTCGCGGGATGCCGTCGCGGACTGTTTCTTCGTCATGGGACTGCCGGTTCCGGGCATTTTCGCCCCAATGCCTTCACCGGCATTTTTTGCGGGTGCCGATCTGGTCAGGTCGTTGACTTTCAGTGCCCCGGTGTAGCTGATGTCGATGTCCGTCAGCGGGCATGAACCCTTGAACGAGATCGTATATTCGTCCCCGTTGCGCGCGACGGTCATCTGCCCGCTTTCTATGGTGCATAGCTGCTTGCTGGCGAATTCCACCTTGGTGTCCTTGTTGCTGCGGATGCCCAGTCCTGTCGCGACCACATCATAAGTTCCTTCGGGCAGTCCGCCTGCGGCCGAGGGTGATGTCTCGGTCGAAACATAAAGATCGAACGTAAGCCGGTAACTGTTGCTGCTGCCCTCCAGCGGATAATCATAGAGGTTGATGAACCAGTTGCCCCCGCCGTAGAAGGAGACCTGTGCCGAGACGATCTGCCCGATGGCAGGATAGGCTGCATAGTCGGTTGCGGCGACGCTGCCCCGGAAGTTGCCTTTGACGTTGTTCCCTTCGCTGTCGGTGATGTCGGTCGCGATGATGCAGGCAGAACCTTCATAGGCGACGGTCAGTTTACCTGATTTTACGGCACTGCTGCTTTGGTCGCTTTTGTTGGTGACGTTCGATCCGTCGGGCAGGATCGAGAAGGCTCCCTGCGCCCCGTCGGCCGAGAACGTGTATTCTCCGGCCGGGATGCCGGCGGCGGCGCCCGTCACGGCGTCGGCGAGACAGTTGAGCGAGAGCGTATAAGACTTGTCGGCGGCGACGAGCGCCAGGCGCCAGTTGTCCTTGCCCGTCTGGTACCGGTCGCCGTAGTATCCGGATGTACATTCGCCGAAATCCTGTCCGTACTGGGATGCGGGTGTGCTGAACGGTTCCGAACGGAATAGTCCGGTCGTGATGTAAGAGATATATCCGAATGCCAGGGCGACGTATTCCGTATCGGGGTCGAGGTAGCTTCTCATGTCGTTCTCGTAATCGTCATACGTGGTGTAGAACCCGATATAGCTGCCTGCGAGTTCGATTCGTTTGGCCATGATCTGCTCGTCGGTAAGTCCTTCGAGCTCTTTGCTCTCGGCGATATCGTAGAAGTAACGGTCGTTTTTTACGGAAGGGATGTATTTGATCACGGCACCCGTAGGCGAAAGGTCGCTGACCTGGAATTCGAAGGTCATGTCCGATTTCCGGGGATCGGCCGTCCGGACTTCCCGGCTGGCACATTCCGTGATAACGTAGCCTTCGGAATTGATGCCTGCTGCGATCAGCAGGAAATCTACTGCCGGGGCGAGTTTGTTCTGGCTGAATTCGCTGACGCCGCTTTCCGACATCGCCTCGATGGCATCTTCTAATGTGACTCCCAGCCCTGTGGCATAGGCGATCAGTTCCTGGTTCGTTTTGTCGACATAGGCTTCGGGGGAGAGCCCCGTAGCGTCGAACTCCTCTTTTTCGACCAGATAGGTGACGTACCGCAGTTCCGGGTCGGCCGATGAGACCGTGGCTTTTACCGAAAGGTCGGTCGGGGTGATGTCCGAAAACGTGAATTCGTTTTTGATGAGGGGCAGCGTTTCGAATTCGCTGTATTCCACTTCGGTCGTCGTCCCGGGTTCCGCAGTAGTGATGCCTGCCGCCAGGATGTAGTATTTGGTATTGTCTCCCAGCCATTGGTAGGTATAGGAGGCGTCGCCGGTGCTGCTTATAGCCGTCAGCACCTCTTCGGGCGTGAGGGTTGCCGCATAGCGGTCTATGTATTGTTGCAGGCCGCTTTTGAAACAGGCCTCGAAGTCCCCGCCGTAATTTTCCCGGAGCACCTTATCGGAAACGACGTCGAAATAGTAGGCTCCTGTCCGGTTTTTGGGCGAGACGGATACCGTGGCTCCGCGCGGGGTGATTGCAGTTGCAGTGATTGTAAACTCGGTCTGGGGCGGGTTATCTCCGCCTGAGGGATCTTTGTCGTCGCAGGCGGCCAGTGCCAGCAGGCCGCATCCTGCGATGAACTTCAGCAGAACAGGAAAATTTTTCATAAATACGCAAATGGTTTGTAAGGGTTAATTCGTGGTAAATATAGGTTTTTTCGCGTAAGGTTGTATCTGCCGCTGAAATGCCTCGAAATCACGAAATAACGGTTTCCACTGCGGATTATCGACGGATTGTTCGCCCCGGATATGGTCGCGATGCCGGATTGTAATTGAAATTCTCGTTTTTCTGCAAAAATGAAAAAAAATATTTTTTTATCTGGAATGGATTTTTGCCCGGTCGGGTGAACTGCAGCGAAACCTTCCGGCGGCCGTGTGTCTGCGCATGCCTGTCGGGGCCGTGTGCGATGGCATGAAATGCCTTGTCCGTAATTATATGCTGCGGCATGCTGAAACCGCCGAACCGGATTCCTGTTCGCGCCCTGCGCGGTCGATTTCCAGCCGCCTGCCGTCACGGATGACCTCTGCACGACCGTTGCGGAAGGGCTTTACGGCTTCGCACCCCGGGCATCGAATCCGGGTATGCCCTTCGGTGTCGATATAATGCCAGGTTCCGCCCAGCCTGACGGCGGCAAGCCCTTCGGTAAAGTCGAACCCGCAGTCGTAGAGCGGAGGTATGACGATCTGCTCCGGTGTCCTGTAACCCCACAGGCCGTTCCCGACGAACAGTTCCGGGAAAGTTTCCGTGCCGTCGTTGCGTGCGCCACCGCCTTTGCCCGCAAACGATGCCCCGCCGCCTGTGTCCCCGTCTGTGCGCTTGTCCCTGCCGTACCCTGTATTCCCGGTTATACCTCTTGTGACGCCGTCCGTGCCGCCGCTTTTGTCCCCGCATGTATTTCCGGTTGTCTCTGCGCCTTCGTTCCCGCCGGACGGCGGCCCGCCAGCCCGTGCTGCGCATGCCAGCAACTCCGGCAGCCCGAACAAACGAGGCGTGGGTGCATACAGCAACCGCGCGATGCGGTACTGCACGGCCAGCCCCTCGCCTTCGAAAAGCGCGATGGCCTCGCGGAGCGCCTCGTCGGTGCGGATCTGCTGCGGCGAGAAGAGCAGCCCGTCGGCATCGGGGTAGCGTACGTACAGGGCAGGGTCGAGCGCCAGCGCATGGAGGGCCGTCGAGATCAGCGCCGCGGGATAGTCGTCGAGCGAGGCATTGAAGTCGCGGATCGTCCGTGCGGGGTGTTGGAAGGCCGCGGTACCCAGTTCGGGGCTCGCCTCTCCGGCGAATGCCGGCAGGTACATGGCATCGAGGTCGATCAGGTGCAGCCTCCCTGAGGGATCCACGACGATATTTTCGGGCTTGAGGTCTCCGTGCGCCCAGTCGTCCGACGTAAGCCCTGCGGCCAGGCGGTCGAACGCCGCGGCCAGTTGCCGCAGCCGTGCTGTGTCTTCTGCTGCGGCCGCTTCTGCGACTGCTTCGTGGAGCGTCGTTCCCTCGATCCAGTCGCCCAGCACGACGTCGACCCAAACCCCGCTCCGGGGCGAATCGTAGAGGTACAGCTCCTGGGGCAGCAGCCGCTCGCCGTAAATTTCCGCCAGGTGGCGCGGCGGGTGCATGTAGCAGCGCAGCGAGCGGATGCGTCCTTCGTGGCGGACACGGAAGACGATGGCGCTGTTGCCTACGGTTTAACACATGCGGCCCCGGCTGTCACGGCATACCTCCATGACGCCCAGGGTTTTTGTCTATCCGTGGGTGTCGGCCAGTGTCGTGAGGTATTGTCGCAGCGTAAACACGGGTTATTGGTTGCGGATGGGGTTGCCGGGGATAGGGACGGGGATGCCGGAGGGCAGGATACGGCGGCAAAGGCGAAGCCGCGAGCCGGCTTCGCCTGAGGTTGCGTTCCGCAGGCAGCTTTTGAAATCGACGTTTTCCACCTTCCGCCCCGACAGGTCGTGGACGGTGCCGCTGCCGATCATCGTCGTAAGTTGGGTCAGGGTCATAGCCGTACAGGATCAGGGTTTAAAAAAGCGGGGCTTTCCAGTCCCGCTTCGTGTTCGTCAGTGGCAGTCGCAGTGGCCGTTTCCGTGGTCGCAACCGCCGCCGCAGTCGTCTCCGCAGTCGCCGCATGAACAGCCGCCCTGCAGGTCTTCGGGCGTTACGTCGCGTACCGACACGACCTCGACGTCGAAATTGAGCGTCTTGCCCGCCATCGGGTGGTTGAAGTCCATCTTCACGGTTTCGTCACCGACTTCCTTGACGATACCCATCATGCGGTTGCCCTGGTTGTCGCTCATCGGCACCTGCGAACCCACGAAGAGGATGTCTTCGGCCAGTTTGCCGTCGACCATGAATATATTTTTCGGCAGGTCTACGATGGCATCGGCGATCACCTCGCCGTAGCCGTCCTTGGGCTCGAGGGTGAACGAGACGGCCTCGCCGATCTCCTTGCCCAGGATTGCTTCCTCGAATTTGGGAAGCAGCATGCCTGTCCCGAAGATGAATTCGAGCGGCTGTCCCGGACGCGACTGGTCTGCGATTTGTCCGTCGACGGTGAGCTTGTAGTCTACGCCGACCATTTTGTTCTGTTCTACTTTCATGTTGTAATATTATGAGTTGATAAATAATCGTTTGCAACGCGATTCCTTCTTTCGCGGAGAATTGGACAAAGATACGCACTTCGGGACGAGTTGCCAAATAATCGTATGAAATAATTGTGCCGCAAGGCTGGAAAACGGATCTGAAAAGGGATAAATCCGCCTCTTCGGGCCCGAAACCGGGTTCCGGGAAAGGGGCCGAAAAGAGGGGAAGGCTTTAGCCCTCCCCCTCGAATGCGGATCTGTCAGTAGCGATATTCTTCCGGTGCTGTGCTGTTCCATCCGGCCCGGAACCCCTTTTGGAAATCGGGATCTCTGTACAAGGCCGAGATGCTTCCGCACGACGTCATAAGTGCGGCCAGCACCGCCAGCAGGACGGCGATCCGTGCCGTCTTCGAAATTTTCAGATTCATATCGGCTTCGGCTGGTTTCTATTGACAGGTCGCGCTGGAAATAGCCAGTTGGTAGGTCTTGTTGGGCTCTATACCGTTATTGTCACGGGTCATGGAAAAACCGGCGTATGATGCTCCGGCGGGGATTGTTACTGTCGTTCGTCCTATGTCCCGGTTTCCGTCCCAGACTTCCACGATGATCGTGATGTCCTCGGACTCTGTTTTTGTCAGCTGGACTTGGCCGCCGATGACGTCGCTCGAGTCGGAAGTGACATTTGTCCGTGTCAATGTGGCGACCGTATTGTTTTTGCTGCCGTAAACGCGGCATGCGGGATTTCCTGCCAATACCGAGAACGAACCGAACAGCAGCAGGAGGAATAAGAATTTTTTCATGGGTTTCTTTTTTTAATTTGGTTGATTTGTCCTCGTTTCCGGATCCGTACGTACATAAAAAAAGCGCGGACAAAACTGTGTTATCGGTTCATGAGGTCTTCGACTACCTAACCACCAAATAAACAAGTAAAGCCCACGCCGTGAAACGTGAGCGTTTATTGCTTTACTCTGGGTGGCTTGTGAAAGTGTCGAAGTTTCATGAACCAGATGCAAGCTAAACGCTTTTTCCGAATATGTCTAAAATGTGCGCACTCGATGCGTGCTTTTAATTCATAGGCAGACGATTAAACGATATGGAACAAAGATATAATATTTTTTTGAAAAAACGATGCCGGGTTTACATACGCCATCCCTCCGGGGCTTGTGCCGGTATGAAACAGGCAGGGCGGAGCACCTTACTCCGCCCTGTTTTGTCTCTTATTCGCAGTTGCGGCAGCAGAGGTTGCGGTCGCCGTAGCCGTTGTCGATCTTGGTCACGTAGGGGAAGAACTTCGCTTCGCGCACCCATGCGAGCGGGAATGCCGCCTCGGCGCGGGTGTAGGGATGCGTCCATTCGCCGGCGATCTCGACGGCGGTGTGCGGCGCGTTGGCGACCACGTTGTCGGACTGCCCCGCGGCGGCTTCGCATTCGCGCTTGATGCTCACCAGCGCTTCGATGAAGCGATCCATTTCGGCCTTCGGTTCCGATTCGGTCGGTTCGACCATCAGCGTCTCGTGCACGGGGAACGAGAGCGTCGGGGCATGGAAGCCGTAGTCCATCAGGCGGTGGGCGATGTCGCCGCAGTCGATGTTGTAGTC
>ENA-ORLI01000176-ORLI01000176.1-human-gut-metagenome-genome-assembly--contig:-NODE-176-length-17068-cov-6.46365_pt1 | contig 17068 bp, 10 predicted proteins | sample MGYA00243015_ERZ508825 | MGnify/ENA primary metagenome ERZ508825 (study PRJEB26277, sample SAMN04329804) | human gut metagenome | biome: human-associated habitat | host: Homo sapiens | place: USA... | reverse complement strand
GGCACGGACTAAGGAATGTCATTCGGCAGTCGTTTCATGGGTGTTTATTCTATACGGAGGACTGGAAGCCGTGTGGGGCATCCGTCAGGTATATGGCTTTACCTATTCCAACCATTCTCTCTATGCTTTGACCGGTTCATTCTATAATCCCGGTCCTTATTCAGGCTACCTTGCCATGATATTCCCTATCTGCCTGTATGAATGGTTAAAGCGGAAAGAGGGTAAGAAAACCATACCTTATTATGTTGCTTTAGCTGTCATGCTATTGATTCTTTGTGTGTTGCCTGCCGGAATGAGCCGCTCGGCATGGATAGCTGCGGCGGTCTCTTCCATTTATGTTTGTGGTATGCACTATAAGATGGAAATTCAGCATTATATCAGGCATCATCGTAAGCAGGCAGTGTCTTTTGCCATAGTAACCTTTATTTTGGGCGGTATAGCATTGGGTGGCATTTATCAAATGAAAAAGGATTCGGCAGACGGCCGTCTGTTTATGTGGAAAATTGCTGCCCAAGCTGTCAGTGAGCACCCATGGACAGGATGCGGATGGAACAGTGTTCCGGCTGCTTACGGACAAGCGCAGGAGAATTATTTTGCAGCCGGAAATTATACGGCAACGGAGGAACTTGTGGCAGGTGCTCCCGAATATGTTTTCAATGAATATCTGCAAGTAGCCATTGCCTGGGGAATACCTGTGCTTTGCATCGGGTTGTTGATACTAGGTGGGAGCATGTACATAGGTCATAAACAAGGCATCTATGGACTATGCGGCGCATTGCTATCTTTAGCGGTATTTGCGTTTTCTTCTTATCCACTACAATTTCCAGCGTTTGTTTCGGCTTTGATTATATTAGTATTAGCTTGCGGTATCCGTGTTCTTCCTTTAGAGAAAGTTTGGCCTCGCATTTTGTTTACTGTTTTATTGTTAATCGGAAGCTATGGCTGTTTCTGTAAATATCAGCAGAAATCCAAGACTGTAGAAGCTTGTAAGCAATGGACCAAAAGCCGTATGTTTTACCACTCGGGAGCTTATCAGCAAGCGGTGGAAAGCTATGCTGAAATTCAGAAAGAAATGAAAGGGAATGCCCGCTTTATGTTTGAGTATGGCCATGCCTTGCATAAACTGCATGAACCCGAACTGTCTAACAAGGTACTGAAAGAGGCCTTGAAAGTGAGTGGCGATCCCATGATACTAAATATTATCGGGAAAAATGAACAGGAAATGAAGCACTATGATAGTGCGGAATATTGGTTCATGCGTGCTGTCCATCGGTTACCCGGACGAATTTATCCTTATTATCTATTGGCTCATTTATATGCGGAACCGGCTTTTTATCAGTGTGACAAATTGGAGCAGATGGTACAGACGGTATTGGAGAAAGAACCGAAAATTCAATCTACCGCTATCAAGCAGATGAGACGGAAAGCACGGGAACTATTGAAAAAAGTACCCGAAAATTAGTTTTTTCAAAATAAAAAGTTTTTATTTGTTATAGATATCACAAAATATGATCATGAAATTACACATATTTGCATCAGGCTTATTATTAGCCGTTTCTTTCACTGCCTGCTCGGGAGAAAAAAAGGAAACAACGGAAAAAGAAGGGGTGGAAACAGTTCTTCCTTCTTTACCCAATGAGGTGACGGTGATGCCGCTGAAAAAGCAGGTTTTCAATCATGAATTGATCAGTAACGGGAAAGTGACGGCACAGGATTATGCCGACCTGTATTTTCGTACCTCGGAAGTGGTGGCGAATATCTGGGTAAAGAACGGGGATATAGTGCGGAAAGGTCAAAAAATAGCCCAATTGGATTTGTTTAAGTTGAACAATACGTTGGTACAGAAAAAAAATAGTTTGGCACAGGCTACCCTGGAGATGCAGGATGTGTTGATAGGACAAGGATATGCTCCCGATAATCTGAAGGTGATACCTGCTGATGTGCTGGAACTGGCAAAAGTAAAAAGCGGGTATGAGCAGAGCAAAGCTCAATATGAATCTGCTCAATATGATATGGAACAAGCTACGTTGACTGCTCCTTTCGATGGAGTGATTGCCAACCTCTTTGAAAAGAGATATAATATGCCCAAAACTTCCGAGCCTTTCTGCCGGGTAATCAATGCCGGAAATATGGAGGTGGATTTCACCGTACTTGAAAATGAGCTGCCATTGCTGAAAGTGGGGGATAAGGTGGAGATTACTCCTTATGCATCGGAAGCAGGGGTGCGCCAGGGAAGTATCAGTGAGATTAATCCGCTGGTGGACGAGAATGGAATGGTACGGATTAAGGCGCGAGGGAACGGGAGTAATAAATTGTTCGACGGCATGAATGTAAGGGTAAGCGTGAAGCGTTCTGTGGGCGAACAACTGGTTATCCCCAAAACGGCGGTTGTACTACGTTCCGGCAAACAGGTGGTATTTACACTGAAAGAGGGTAAAGCTATGTGGAACTATGTGCATACGGGATTGGAGAATATGGAGGAATATACTGTCACAGACGGACTGGAAGAAGGTATGGAGGTGATAACTACCGGAAATGTGAATCTGGCTCATGAAGCACCGGTGAGGGTGATTAAAAATTAAAAGTATGGTTAAGTTCTTATTACAACGTCCTATTGCGGTGCTGATGGCCTTTACCGCCTGCTTTATTGTTGGGTTGGTGACTTACTTCTCGCTGCCTGTATCTTTGCTGCCCGATATTGCCATACCGCAGATTACCATACAGGTGACGGGTGAGAATTCATCGGCACGGGAATTGGAGAATACGGTGGTTACCCCTGTGCGCAGACAGTTGCTGCAAGTGGCCGGACTGAGAGAAATAAAAAGTGAAACCCGTGCCGGGGCGGGTGTGATCCGTCTGGAATTTGACTTTGGAGTGAATACCGACCTGGCATTTATAGAGGTGAATGAGAAGATAGATGCCGCTATGAACAGTCTTCCCAAGGAAGTGACGCGTCCCAAGGCTATCAAAGCGAGTGCAACGGATATTCCTGTACTTTATGTCAATATGACTTTGAAAAACGACGGTGCTTATCAGGAAACCGACGAGCAACAATTTCTGGAGTTGTGCGAATTGGCGGAGAATGTGGTGAAACGCCGCATCGAACAGTTACCCGAAGTGGCTATGGCGGATATAACCGGAGTGCCCGGAAGGCTTTTGCAAATTGTTCCTGATAAAGATAAACTGGCCATGACGGGTATCAGTGTGGAGGATATAGAGAATACACTTTCCGCCAATAATGTAGAGCCGGGAAGCATGTTGGTGAGGGATGGTTATTATGAATATAATATTCGCATAGCTACCCTGCTTCGTACCCCGGAGGATGTGAAGAATATCTATATCCGCAAGGGGGAACGTATTATGCAGTTGAAAGAGCTCTGCAAAGTTGATATCGGTTCGCAAAAAGAGACGGGACGTGCCGTAGCCGGAGGAAACAGGGCGGTAACGCTGGCCATTATCAAGCAGAGCGATGAAAATATGGATGTCATGAAAGAGAAGCTGAAAGAAACAACCGATTATTTTGCATCCCTGTATCCGGATATTGAGTTCAGCGTGAGCCGTAACCAGACGGAATTGCTGGACTACACCATTTCAAATTTACAGCAGAATCTTTCTTTGGGCTTTCTATTTATCTTTATTGTAGCTGTGCTGTTTCTGGGGGATGTCCGTTCACCGTTGATTATCGGCATCAGCATGGTTACTTCTATTGTAATCACATTCTTTTTCTTTTATTTCTGTCATGTGTCGCTGAATGTGATATCACTTTCGGGCTTGATTCTGGCAGTAGGTATGATGATAGACAGCGCCATTATTGTAACGGAAAATATTTCGCAGTATCGTGAACGGGGGTATTCTCTGAAACGTTCGTGTGCCGTGGGCACGACGGAAATGATTACACCGATGCTCAGTTCGTCCCTTACAACCATTGCGGTATTTGTGCCTTTGATATTTATGAGTGGCATAGCCGGAGCTATTTTTATGGATCAGGCTTTTTCTATCACGGTGGGATTGATGATATCTTATATTACGGGTATTATGTTGCTGCCCGTATTGTATCTGTTGTTTTATAAGGTCGGTATCCGCAGTAAGGGATTTCTTTCCAGACGTTTTGACAATCTGCTGAAAAATGAGTGGCTGGAAAGCTTTTATGATAAAGGGATTGACTGGGTGTTCTCACATAAAAAGCTTTGTGTGACCGGCACGCTGGCAACCCTTCCACTGTGTGTGTTTCTTTTTTATGTAATGGAAAAAGAGCGTATGCCGCAGATTGACCAGAATGAACTGGTGGCAAGGATAGAGTGGAATGAGAATATCCATGTGGACGAGAACAACCGCCGGGTGGATGATTTAATGAAACAGGTGGACGACCGGGTAACGGAGCATGCTGCTTATGTGGGTATGCAGGATTATATATTGAACGGGGGCAGTGAACTTTCGTCTACCGAAGCGGAACTTTATTTCAAGACGGAAAAGCCATCCGGAATCTATTCATTGCAGGAATTATTAGAGAAGGAGATAAGAGAGAAATATCCGTTGGCTGTGGTTACTTTCTCACCTCCCGAAACAATCTTTGAAAAATTGTTTGTGACAGGAGACGCGGATGTGGTAGCGGAACTCCATACGGCGAATACGTCGCAGGCACCGGATGCGGAGCATTTGCAGCGGTTGGAAAAGGAAATTACGCGGGTGGCGGATAATGTTCCGACGGGCATCGCTTTCCGGAATCAGATGAATCTGATAATCAATAAAGAAAAACTGTTGTTGTATAACGTATCATATGATGAATTGACGCGGGTGCTCCGCACGGCTTTCAAAGAAAACAAGGTTTCCGTTTTACGCTCTTATCAGCAATATCTGCCTATCAGTATTGCCGGAGAGGAAAAGAGTGTAAATAGTGTATTAAGTGAAACTTTGGTGCGGACGATGGCGGATGGTAACGGAGAGGTGAATCATATTCCTTTGAATAATCTGGTGACGGTAGTGCCCGCCGAAGATTTGAAGAGTATTACGGCGGGAAAGAACGGAGAATATATTCCTTTAAGTTTTTATGATGTGAAGGATGCACCGGAACTGATGCGGAATGTAAAAGAGGTGGTTAGTGAGGAAAAGGAATGGGAAGTGGATTTCTCGGGTAGTTTCTTTTCGAATGAAAAAATGATGGGGGAATTGACTGTGATTCTTTTTGTTTCTTTGTTGCTGATGTATTTTATCCTTTGCGCGCAATTCGAGAGTTTCCTGCAACCGCTGATTGTCTTGATGGAAATTCCTATTGATACGGCTTTTGCTTTGCTGGCATTATGGGTTTTCGGTCACACGTTGAATTTGATGTCTGCCATAGGCATTATCGTGACTTGTGGTATTGTGGTGAATGACTCTATTTTAAAAATGGATGCCATCAATGAATTACGGAAAGCGGGGATGCCTTTGGTGGAAGCCATTCATACAGCGGGCAGGCGCAGGTTGAGAGCGATTATCATGACTTCGCTGACAACTGTCTTTGCAATGGTTCCGTTGCTGTTTACCTCGGATATGGGGTCGGAGATGCAGAAGCCTTTGTCTATTGCCATGATTGGCTCTATGGTGGTGGGAACTTTGGTCAGCTTGTTTATCATTCCTTTAATATATTGGTTTATTTATAGAAAACATGACAAAAATGAAGTACATTAGCATATGGATGGTGGGGTGTATGCTGTTGTCTCTCGGAGCAAAGGCGCAGCAGGTGGTGAAGCTGGATTTGCAACGCACGATAGAGATTGCGAATGATAGTTCCTTGTCCGCTTTCAGATATCAGAATCTTTATTTGTCGGGATATTGGGAATATCGTACTTACAAGGCGAACCGTTTGCCGAGTCTTACGCTGGATCTGACTCCGGCTAAATATTATCGCTATATCACCCAGCGTTATGATTCGAATGAGGATATGGATGTGTATCGTGAACAACAGATGTTCAGCGCATCGGGTGGATTGAGTATCAAACAGAATCTGGACTGGACGGGCGGTACTTTCTATATTGATTCGGAACTGGACTTTATGCGTAATTTCGGTGACTCAAAGTCTACACAGTATTCCAGTATCCCTGTGCGTGTGGGATATCAACAGAGCCTGTTGGGATATAATGCTTTTCGTTGGGACCGGAAAATAGAGCCGTTGAAGTATGAAAAGGTGAAGAAGCAATTCATTTATAACACGGAAATGGTTTCAGAAGAAGCGGTGACTTATTTCTTTGCGTTAGCTATGGCACAGGCGGATTACCGCTTGGCGGAGGAGAATGTGGCGTCCAGTGATACCCTTTATAGCATCGGACTCCAGCGTCATAAGATAGCAGCCATATCACGTGCCGATTTGCTGACATTGCAGCTGGACAAAGTGAATGCGCATAATACGTTGCAGAATGCGCAGATTGCTTTGAAACGCGCTATGTTTTCATTGGCTTCCTTTCTGAACCTGGATAAGAATACTGTGATTGAATTGGATATACCGGGACGTCCCACAGGAAAGATGATTCCCGTAGATGATGCGTTGATGCGGGCCAAAGAGAATAATCCTACTTTCCTGGAACAACGGCAGAATGTGCTGGAAGCGGAACAGAATGTGGACAAGACAAAGAAAGAATCCCGTTTCAATGCTAGTTTTAATGCCAGTGTGGGCTTTAACCAGGTGGCGGATAAACTGGGAGATGCTTACAGGCATCCTTTGCAACAGGACTTGGTTTCTGTCAGTGTTTCTATTCCTTTGATTGACTGGGGGGTGAGAAAGGGTAAATATAATATGGCGAGAAATAATCTGAATGTGGTGAGGATTGCCGCCCGTCAGGAAGAACTGAGTGTGGAGGAAGAGGTGATTATGACGGTGAATGATTTTAATATTCAGCAGAGTTTGATTGCGAGTGCGGAGGAGGCTTTGGATCTTGCCGTAATGGCATACGAGCAGACACGCCAACGTTTTATCATCGGAAAGGCGGATGTGAATAGTCTTACTCTTTCGTTGAACCGCCAGCAGGAGGCGCAGAAAAATTATATTTCGGCTTTGCAGAATTATTGGTTGAATTATTATAAGATACGTAAACTGACGCTGCACGATTTTGAGTCCGGTTTTTCCCTTGCGGACAAGTTTGATTTTAATACAGGAATTTATCGATGAGTAATCCGCGTAACCTCTCCTCGTTTACCTTGATAGTGACATTTGTCTGCCTGTCACTGATAGGGGTGGTATTAGTACCGCTGTTGCCGGTTAAGCTGGCGCCGTCGCGTACCTTGCCCGGTCTGACTGTTTCTTTCAGTATGCCCGGCAATTCGTCACGGGTTATTGAGGCGGAGGTTACCAGTAAACTGGAGGCGATGATGGCCAGAGTAAAGGGAATCAGGAAGGTGAACTCTACTTCGGATAACGGCAGCGGCTCAATTTCTTTGGAACTGGACAAGCATGCGGATATTGACGTTACCCGCTTTGAAGTGTCTACCATCATCAGACAGACCTGGCCTCAGCTGCCCGAGGGGGTGAGTTATCCTCAAATCAGTACGCGACGTTCGGATGATAAGGCATCCAGACCTTTTATTACTTATACACTGAATGCGCCTGCCAATCCTATTTTGATTCAGCAGTATGCGGAAGAGAATATCAAGCCGGTATTGGGACAGTTGAAGGGGATTTATAAAGTGGAACTGAATGGAGCTACACCTATGGAGTGGCAGTTGGAGTATGACAGTGACCAGCTTTCGCGTTTGGGAATCACACTGCAGGCTGTGCAACGGGCCATTAACCGCCATTATGAAAAAGAGTTTCTGGGGATCTGTTCTTTTGAAAAAGGTGCGGAGGGCAGAGAGTGGATCAGACTGGTACGTACATCTACTGAAAAAGAAATGGAATTTGAACCGGGAGCCATTCAACTGCAAGCCGAAGATGGAACGATGGTTACGCTGGATAAACTGATAAAGGTAAGGCATGTGGAAGAACGACCGCAAAGTTATTACCGGATAAACGGGCTGAATTCTGTCTACCTGTATATCACGGCCGAGGAAACTGCCAATCAATTAAATTTAAGTGGGGAAGTGAAGCACCTTATGGGTGAGTTGCAACAGAAGATGCCTCCGGGCTATGAGGTACATATCAGTTATGACGCTACGGAATATATTCAGAAAGAATTGGATAAGATTTATTTCCGTACCGGACTGACCGTATTGATTTTATTGCTGTTTGTAGCGTTGATAACACGAAATCTGCGTTATCTGTTCCTGATTGTGAACAGTCTGGCGGTTAATATATCAGTTGCCGTCATTCTTTATTATGCATTTGGTCTGGAAATGCAGCTTTATTCATTGGCGGGTATTACCATCTCATTGAATTTGGTGATAGATAATACGATAGTGATGACAGACCATATTCTGCATCGCCGCAATCTGAAGGCGTTTGTTTCTGTACTGGCGGCCACGCTGACTACTATCGGGGCATTGGTTATTATTTTCTTTCTGGATGAGAAGATACGTCTGAACTTGCAGGATTTTGCAGCGGTGGTCATTATCAATCTGGCAGTATCTTTGTTTGTTGCATTATTCTTTGTTCCGTCCATGATTGATAAAATAGGTTTGGAGAAGAAAAAGAGAAGAAAAAGAAGACGTTTTCTGCTCAGACCCACTTTTATGAAACGGTTGACTGTCTATTTTACCCGTTTCTATCAAGGGGTGATTTATTATTTATGCCGTTTCAGGGTGATAGCTTGCCTATTATTGCTGCTGGGGTTCGGTCTGCCTGTATTTATGCTGCCCGAGAAGATGGAAGGAGAAGGTAAATGGGTGGAATATTATAATAAGGTATTTGATAATCCTACCTTCAAGGATAAGGTAAAGCCGGTAATCAACAAGGCTTTAGGTGGCAGCCTCCGTCTTTTTGCGGAAAAAGTATACGAGGGAAGTTATTTCAATCGTGATGAAGGTGAAGTGGTGCTTTCCGTTTATGCTACGTTGCCTAATGGCAGTACATTGGAGCAGATGAATGTGCTGATTAAGAGGATGGAAACTTATCTGAGCGATTTCAAGGAAATCAGGCAGTTTCAGACGTATATCTATAATGCGCGTCAGGCTAATATCCAGATTTATTTTACAAAAGAAAATCAGCGGAGCGGATTCCCGTATACTTTGAAAGCTAATATAATCAGTAAGGCACTGACTTTGGGAGGTGGTAGCTGGAGTGTATATGGTTTGCAGGATCAGGGCTTCAGTAACGATGTGCGTGAGAGTGCGGGAAGTTTCCGTGTGAAACTGTATGGATATAATTATGACGAACTTTCTTATTGGACAGAACAGCTGAAAGAGAAGTTGTTATTACACCGTCGTATTAAAGAGGTTACGGTAAATTCGGAGTTCTCTTGGTGGAAAGATGATTATAGCGAGTTCTATCTGGATTTGGACAGGTTGAGGATGGCGAAAGAGCATATTACAGCCACGCAGCTGTTCGCCGCTTTGCGCCCTGTTTTCGGAAGGGATATTTATTGTGGTAACGTGTTGTTTGACAGTCAGACGGAGCAATTGAAACTTTCATCGGTTCAGGGACAACGATATGATGTATGGGGATTGGTCAATATACCCTTTTTTATTGATGGCCGTTCTTATAAACTGGCTGATTTCGCTACTGTCCGGAAGGGACAGTCACCTCAGAAAGTCGCTAAAGAAAACCAGCAATACCGGCTTTGTCTGCAATATGAATATATCGGTTCTTCCGAACAAGGAAAAAAACTGTTGAAGAAAGACTTGGAAGAATTTAATAAGATATTGCCTATGGGATATACAGCCGAAAATGAGCAGGATTACTGGTCATGGAATAAGAAAGATAACAAGCAATACGCATTGCTGTTGATTGTAATCGCCATTATTTTCTTTACGACGGCTATTTTGTTTAATTCCTTGAAACAGCCTTTGGCTATCATTTTTGTTATTCCGATATCCTATATCGGCGTATTCCTTACGTTTTATCTTTTCGGACTGAATTTTGATCAGGGGGGATTTGCTTCTTTTGTATTACTTTGCGGTATTACAGTAAATGCCAGTATTTATATTCTAAATGAATATAATGCGATAAGAAAAAGGTATCCTCTGTTATTACCGGTACGTGCCTTCACCAAGGCATGGAATTCGAAAATTCTGCCTATCTTTCTGACGGTCGTTTCTACTATTCTGGGATTTATTCCTTTTATGGTGGGAGATGGAAAAGAGGCTTTCTGGTTCCCTTTGGCAGCAGGTACTATAGGCGGGTTAGTTATGTCTATACTTGGAATATTTTTGTTTTTGCCTATATTCTCATTGAAGAAACAAAAAAGATAATAAAGGTTTTACTTTTCTTTTTCAATAGAAGTGTTTACTTTTGTTGTTACAAAAAAACGTTGAATAAATATTATCTAATACTCGCTAATCATGTTGACTCAAATTATTAACGGCAAGATTTTTACTCCGCAAGGTTGGCTGGACGAAGGCTCTGTACTGATACGGGATAATAAAATATTGGAAGTGACTAACTGTGACCTGGCACTGATCGGTGCAAAATTGATTGATGCTAAAGGGATGTATATTGTACCCGGATATGTGTGTATGCATGCTCATGGCGGTGGTGGTCACGATTTTAATGAATGTACGGAAGAGGCGTTCCGCGCAGCTATAAAAGCGCATCAGAAGCATGGGGCGACCAGTATTTTCCCAACTTTGTCTTCTTCTCCTTTTTCAGAAATCCGTAAGGCGGTAACTGTGTGCGAAACCTTGATGAACGAGAAGGACAGTCCTGTGTTGGGGTTGCATGTAGAAGGTCCTTATCTGAATCCGAAAAGAGCAGGTGAGCAGTTTGCCGGGAAATTGAAGAATCCTGATAAAGAGGAATATACTTCTTTATTGGAAAGTACTGACTGCATCAAGCGTTGGGACGCTTCACCTGAACTTCCGGGCGCGTTGGAATTTGCCCGCTATTTGAAATCAAAAGGTATATTAGTGGCTGTGTCACATACAGAATCGGAATACGAGGGGATAAAAGCTGCGTTTGAAGCTGGGTTTACTCATACTGCCCATTTCTATAACGGTATGCCGGGATTCCATAAATGTCGTGAATATAAATACGAAGGGACAGTGGAAAGTGTTTATCTGACAGACGGAATGACCATTGAATTGATTGCCGACGGTATCCATTTACCTGCTACTATTCTTCGGTTGGCTTATAAGTTGAAGGGAGTGGAAAAAACTTGTTTGGTTACGGATGCTTTGGCATATGCCGCCGCTGATGGAATGGAAATAACAGATCCTAATGTGATTATAGAAGATGGTGTATGCAAAATGGCTGATCATTCTTCATTGGCAGGTAGCATAGCAACCATGGATGTATTGGTACGGACAATGGTAAAAGCTGGTATTCCGCTGGCCGATGCCGTGCGGATGGCTTCTGAAACTCCGGCACGGATTATGGGAGTGGATGACCGGAAGGGGGCATTGCAGAAAGATATGGATGCCGATGTGTTGATTTTGGATAGAGAACTGAATATCCGGGCGGCTTGGGCTATGGGCAGGCTGGTGGAGGATACGAATACTTTGTTTTAAAATAGAAGATAAAGGGAGAATTAGTATCCTTATTGTGTGGACAAGATGCCTTGACTGTTTCGGAAAACAATCAAGGTATCTTTTTTTCGGGTTTAACTCGTCATTATCAAGAGGATTTGCTACATTTGCAACTTGTTAAAATGAGAACCAAATAATAAAAAACGATATGAACGGAGATTTTAGAGAGGATTTGAAGAGAGCCTGTGAAGTGATGCAGAAGGGAGGAGTGATTCTTTATCCTACTGATACTATTTGGGGAATAGGTTGTGATGCAACTAATCCGGAGGCGGTGAAACGAGTTTATGATATAAAGAAGCGTGCTGACAGTAAGGCGATGCTTGTATTGGTGGACAGTACGGTAAAAGTAAATTTTTATGTTAGTGATGTACCTGCGGTAGCTTGGGATTTGATTGAGTTTACCACAAAACCATTGACTATTATTTATGATGGGGCACGTAATCTGGCTGAGAATTTGCTGGCTGAGGACGGCAGTGTAGGTATTCGTGTTACGGCTGAGGAATTCTCCAAACAACTTTGTTTCCGGTTTCGTAAAGCTATTGTGTCGACTTCTGCCAATATCAGCGGTCAGCCTTCACCTGCCAACTTCAGTGAAATCAGTGAAGAAGTAAAACAAGCTGTAGACTATATTGTGGAGTATAGACAAGATGAAGTGGGGCATCCCAAACCATCCAGCATAATCAAACTTGGTAAAGCGGGAGAAGTCAAGAATATTAGAGAGTAAAAAAAGGACTGGACGCAATTATAGACGAAAAAAAGAACAGTTGGTTACAGCGCTTTATCTTATGGCGCGAAAAGAAGATAAAAGAGAAACACTTTATTCTTATATTAAGTTTTCTTGCTGGTATTTTTACGGCATTGGCCGCATGGTTTCTGAAGTTTCTAGTAGAATGGATCAAGGAATTTCTGACTGAAAATTTTGATTCTACAGGAGTCAACTGGTTGTATTTGGTGTATCCGGTTTTTGGTATTTTTCTTACCGGATTGTTCATTCGTTATATTGTGAAAGATGACATCAGTCATGGGGTGACGAAAATATTATATGCCATATCCCGTCGCCAAAGCCGCATCAAGCGGCATAATACATGGTCGTCTGTGATAGCCAGTGCCATTACTATCGGTTTTGGTGGTTCCGTAGGTGCAGAGGCTCCGATTGTGCTGACCGGATCGGCTATCGGTTCTAATTTGGGAAGTGTATTCAAGATGGAGCATAAGACCCTGATGCTGTTGGTGGGGTGTGGTGCGGCAGGTGCTGTGGCCGGTATTTTTAAGGCTCCTATTGCAGGCTTGGTTTTTACTTTGGAAGTCTTGATGATTGATCTGACGATGGCATCATTGTTGCCTCTTCTTGTTTCCTGTGTCACGGCAGCTACTGTTTCTTATATTCTTACCGGTCCCGATGCCATGTTCAAGTTCCATATGGATGAACCGTTTCTGATGGAGCGCATTCCTTCGGCAATTCTGTTAGGCATTGCGTGCGGGTTGGTTTCTTTGTATTTTACGCGGGCTATGAATTCTGTGGAGAATATATTTCGTCGATATAGTAATCCGTATATCAAGCTGGCTATAGGCGGTGCAATGCTGAGCATATTGATTTTCTTGTTTCCTCCATTGTATGGTGAAGGATATGATACTATTAATTTATTGCTGAATGGCGTAACCAATCATGACTGGAATACAGTAATGAATAACTCTATCTTTTATGGGTTCGATAATTTGTTACTCGTTTATTTGGCCATGATTGTACTTTTCAAAGTCTTTGCTTCCAGTGCAACGAATGGCGGTGGTGGTTGCGGGGGAATTTTTGCTCCCAGTTTGTTCTTGGGGTGTATCACCGGGTTTATCTTCGCTCATTTCTGTAATGAACTGCATGTAGGTCCTTATATCCCGGAGAAAAATTTTGCCTTGTTGGGAATGGCGGGATTGATGTCGGGAGTAATGCATGCTCCGCTGACTGGTATTTTTCTGATTGCAGAACTGACTGGCGGGTATGATTTGTTCCTTCCGCTGATGATGGTATCTGTCAGCTCTTATCTTACCATTATGATATTCGAGCCGCATAGTATTTATTCTATGCGTTTGGCTAAGAAAGGTGAATTGATAACGCATCATAAAGACAAGGCCGTATTGACTCTGATGAATATTGACAGTGTGGTTGAAACTGATTTTGAGAAAGTGCGTCCTGATATGGATTTAGGTGAAATGGTTAAAGTCATTTCGCAGGCTAAACGCAATTTGTTTCCGGTAGTGGATGTCAATGGAGAACTTTTGGGCATTGTGGTATTGGATGATATCCGTAATATTATGTTCCGTCAGGAATTATACCATCGTTTCAAGGTGGAAAAATTTATGATTTCTCCTCCGGCACGGATCAATGTTACTGATTCAATGGAAGAAGTGATGAAGAAGTTTGATGATACAAAGGCCTGGAACCTGCCTGTGATTAATGAAGAGGGAAAATACAAAGGGTTTGTTTCCAAGTCCAAAATATTTAATTCGTACCGGCAGGTGTTGGTTGATTTCTCTGAAGATTAAATAATGTAAGTATATGGAAAAGAAAGATTTGCGGATCGTATATATGGGTACTCCCGATTTTGCGGTGGAGAGCCTGAAAAGATTGGTTGAAGGAGGCTATAATGTAGTAGGTGTGATAACTATGCCCGACAAACCGATGGGACGACATGGCAGTGTGCTGCAACCTAGTCCGGTGAAAGAATATGCTGTTTCTCAAGGTCTGAGGATACTTCAGCCGGAGAAATTGAAGGATGAGGCTTTTATAGAGGAACTCCGGTCTTTACAAGCCGATTTACAAATTGTAGTTGCTTTCCGTATGCTTCCCGAAATAGTATGGAATATGCCGCGTTTGGGCACATTTAACTTGCATGCATCTTTATTACCTCAATATAGAGGAGCTGCTCCTATAAATTGGGCGGTGATAAACGGAGATACGGAAACTGGTATTACGACTTTTTTCTTGAAACATGAGATAGATACCGGTGAGATTATCCAACAGGGGCGCGTTCCTATTGCGGATACGGATAATGTGGAATTAGTACATGATAAGCTGATGTATTTGGGGGGAGATTTTGTTTTGGAAACCGTGGATGCTATTTTGAATGGAAGTGTGAAACCTGTTCCTCAGGAAAGTTTGATCCGGCAGGAAACGGAGTTGCGTCCGGCACCGAAAATATTTAAAGAAACTTGCCGTATAGACTGGAATAAAGGTGTGAAGCAGATTTATGACTTTATTCGCGGGCTGTCTCCTTATCCGGCTGCATGGACCGAACTGTGTGTGGCTGATGGAACACGTCAGGTTTTAAAAATATATGAAACGGAGAAAGTTTTTGCTTCCCATGAGATGAATATAGGCGATATCCGTACGGATATGAAGACCTATTTTCAGGTGGCTGTAAAAGATGGTTTTATTAATGTGCTTACTTTGCAGCTGGCAGGAAAGAAACGTATGAATGTGGCTGATTTTTTGAGAGGCTACAGAACTTCGGATAATAATAAGGTAGAATAAATGATAAAGGCTGTATCGAAAGATTTTCGGATACAGCCTTTTCGTTACAATAAGACAAGGAGTTGTTAAGAATCATTTAATTTTTGTGTTGGATATACCTTTCTGTATGAACGGAAAGTTTGTAGATTTACTTTTATTATAACTTACTGTAACGGTTTCTTCGCCATTGTTAATGGTATTCATTTTTATTTTAAATCCTTGTAGCTTACCCTCTTTATATCCGGGAACATCCAATAAAGGGAAGGATACATAACCGGAACTCGGATATTCCTGTCTGTCACCTTCGGCATTGTGGCGTAATTCTACAGCCATATATCCGTTTGCGTCAGGAACAGTTCCTTCTGTGGCTACAAGGCTGATCCGATGTTTGATATTAGAGTTGAAACCTAATATTTGGAACATAAGGGTCAGGTGTGTCTTACCCATAATGGGAGTGATGAGGTTGATTCCATCATGTCCGTAAATATCTTCATCGTTTTCTTTTAGTGTATCCATTGGTTTGGTTAAGATCTTCTGCAAGTAATCTATAGAAATAAAAGGTCCTTTCTTACTTGCATCTCCGGTCGGATTGGCTGCATTTATATAGGTATAAAAAATACGTTGTCCCGGATTATTTGTTTCAAAACGTGTTAATTTATCGGGATTCACTACGTATGCGATTCCATCATTATCGCTTTCTATCACTGCTTCACCGGGTACTTCACTGGGAGTTACTACGGTTGCTAAAGCGGCGTTAAAAGGCATTTCTGCTTGTATGTCGTAGATGTCATCATCATAGTCATTCAGGCAAGACTGAGTAAATGGAATCAGCATTACCATAATTATTACAAGAACTGTCGCTTTATATTTTCTCATATTTTCTGTTTCTAGAATTGTTTCTATCGCTTAAATGCGAAGATAGTAAGTTTACTGCTTGTAAAAATGTTAAATCTGCTTAAGCAAAAATTTTATTCTTCCGGATGCAGTATTTTTGCAGTCTTATCATTTATCCAATAAAGAAGTGTCACAAACAATGAATGAAACAGAATTGGTGGAACGTTGCGGCAAGGGCGATAACCTTGCACGCAAGCAATTGTATGAGCGTTATGCCGGGCAATTGATGGCCATTTGTGTTCGTTATACAGGTGATAGGGAAGTGGCACAGGATGTCTTACATGATGGATTTTTGAATATATTTCGTTCATTCAGTCAATTTACTTATAAAGGAGAGGGGTCATTGAAAGCATGGCTGACACGTATTATGGTAAATGAAGCACTGGGCTATCTTCGCAAGAAAGCTTCTACAAATCAGGAAGTGATAGTCGAAGAGTTGCCCGATGTGATAGATGGAGATGAGGATGATTTTGAGCAAATACCCCAATCTGTTTTAATGCAATTCATTAAAGAGCTTCCGGATGGATATAGAACGGTCTTTAATTTATATGTATTAGAAGAAAAGGGACATAAGGAGATTGCTGAAATGCTAGGAATTACAGAACATACGTCATCATCTCAATTATACAGAGCCAAAACCTTATTGATGAAAAAAATAAATGATTATAGAAAGAGGATATAGGAATGAAAGAAAAAGATAAATGGATAAAAAATTTCCGCATCCGGATGGAGGGCTATTCGGAACCGGCTCCTGCTGATCTTTGGGAACAGTTGGAAAAGGAACTGGATACGGTTCCGAAAGTAATTCCGATGTGGCGCCGCTGGCAGGCTGTAGCAGCTGTTGCCTTGTTAGTGGTTGTGTCTTCATTGACCGTATGGTTTTGGCAGTCACCTTCTGCAAACTATTTGGAGAAACAGTCGGCAGAGTTGAATGTAATGCACGAACCCGATGAGTTGGTGCCGGGATCAATCACTCCTGAGCAACCTATGGCCTTGGTAGTTCCTGCTGCCCGCTCTGGGAAAAAACAACATGTAAAAGTTGGTGGGGTTGCTAAGGCAGAGGCATTGGCTGCCGAACAGGAGGTT
>ENA-ORLI01000167-ORLI01000167.1-human-gut-metagenome-genome-assembly--contig:-NODE-167-length-17426-cov-6.30741_pt1 | contig 17426 bp, 10 predicted proteins | sample MGYA00243015_ERZ508825 | MGnify/ENA primary metagenome ERZ508825 (study PRJEB26277, sample SAMN04329804) | human gut metagenome | biome: human-associated habitat | host: Homo sapiens | place: USA... | reverse complement strand
ACGGGGTTCGTTGTAAGGCTTGTAGGGGGCCGGGCCGAGCCATATGTCGTAGTCGAGATTCGACGGAACCCTCTGCGGGACTAGGTTCGCCTTGCCCACCTAGAAGAATTTCCAGGTGAAGCCCGTGGTGCCCGAGATGGTCACCTTGAGCGGCCATCCCAGCAGGCCGCTGTCGATCAGCTTCTTGAGCGGCTCGACGGTGGTGCCCAGGCCATAGAAGGTATCCGTGAAACGGAACCACGTATTGAGGCGGAAGATGCGGTTGTTGCGCTTGACGGCCTCCACGACGCGCTTGCCCTCGCCGATGGTACGGGTCATCGGTTTCTCGCACCAGATGTCCTTGCCGGCCTTGGCGGCCTCAACGGCCATGATGCCGTGCCAGTGCGGGGGCGTGGCGATATGGACGATGTCGACATTGGGGTCGGCGATCAGGCGGCGGAAATCGCGATAGGACTGCAACGTCTCGTTGAAACGCTTTTTGCCCAGGTCGAGCGCGCTTTGGAGATGCTTGCTGTCGACGTCGCAGACCGCCACCAGACGGCACTCCTTGGTGCTGGTGAAATGGTAGCTGCTCTTGCCGATGCCGCCGACGCCGATGATGCCTTTGGTGAGCTGGTCGCTCGGCGCCACGTGTTTCGGGCCGCCGAGCACATGGCGCGGGACGACCGTCAGCAGTGCCATGCCGCTCAGTGTTTTCAGAAAATTCCTGCGGGTACTCATCTCGTGTTCAGGTTAGTGGTAATTATAAGGTTGTCAGACGGAAATTGCGCCAGAGCACCTTGATCCCGCCGCCGTCGTGGATCTGCAGGGCGATGCGCCCCTGTGCGGCGCCGATCCTGGCATCGGTGATGTCGACCATCTCTTCGCCGTTGAGCCACGTCTGCACGCGGTCGCCCTGGACTTTCAGGCGCAGCGTATTCCACTCGCCCTCCCGCAGGATGTTCTCCTTCTGGTCGGGAATCTGAACCAGCCAGCCGCGGCCGTAGGACTCGTAGATACCGGCCGTGTCGAAGCCCTTGGGAGCCACTTCGCACTGCCAGCCGTGGACTTTCACGGGAGGCTCGACAAACGAGCGGAAAAAGACGCCCGAGTTACCGTTGGCCAGTTGCTTGAATTCGAGCGTCAGGTCGAAATCGTTATAATATTCGCGCGTGGCGAGGTAGCCGTACTCCTTGTCGGGGCCGCTCTCGCAAACCATGTTGCCGTCCTTGTCGACATACCACTTCTCCGTGCCGTAGGCCTCCCAGCCCGTCAGGTCTTTGCCGTTGAACAGCTCGACCTCGCGGCCGGCCTTGCGGGGCAGCTCCTTGATCTTCAGGTTGCGGAACGAAGCGGGCGAACCGTGATCCTGCAGGCAGATCACACCGCGGCGCGCAAGGCCGTATTCGGGTGCGGTCTCCCATTTGCCGCTGTGCTTGCGGGCGAACCAGTCGTCCGTCCAGGCTTCGAATTCGAGGATCTTGTGGCCGTTGAGCCAGTGCTCGACATGGCCGTTGTCGAAGACGATGCGCGACGAGTTCCACTCGCCCTGCGGGTTGACGAACAGCGAATCGGGATCGGGCAAGTGCATGGCGTAGTCCACGCCCAGTTTCTGCCACTCTTCGAGTTTGTTGGGGGCATTGACCTCTTCCCAGCCCTCGTTGTCGATCAGCTGGTATTCGGGGCCTGTTACGTAGGGTACCTTGAAGTAGGGGTCTTCGACGACGTGGTAGATCATACCGCTGTTCCCTCCGTGGGAGAGTTTCCAGTCCCAGTCGAGGATGAAGTTTTCGTACTGTTTCTTCGTAACGATGTAGCCAGCCAGGTCGCTGCCGTCGCCCTTGGCCTGGATGCAGCCGTCGACGACATGCCACGGCATGGTCAGCTCTTCGCCGTTGTAGTCCTTCCACTGGTCGAGCGTCTTGCCGTCGAACAACAGTTGCCAGCCGTCGGCAACCTCCTCTTTGGTCAGCACATTCTGCTGCGGCGCGCATGCAACGGCAGCGAACAGCACGAGTCCCAGCCCGCACGCCTGCGCGAGCTTTCTGCGAAAATAAGTTTTAGTTAGCATAATTATGATTGGTTAAATGGTTCCGTCGCCGGGATTAGGACAAAAATACCTATTATTTATGATTATTCCAGTGCACGTATAGAACTATATAGAGGTTTTTCGATCTATATAGCACTACAAATCATAGTGTTAGAAACCGAATCCACACCCCGGATTATATAGACTTCCCGAACGGTCAGAGACCGATCCGCGACACCTGCTGCTCGAAATTGTCCCGATCCAGCGCCGCATTGCGGAGTTTGGTGCGGTAGGTATAGACCGTCGCCGAGGCACAGTTGAGCAGCGAAGCGATGTGTCCGCTGTCGGTAATCCCGAGCCGGATGGCCGCCAGAATCCGCAGCTCGGTGGTCAGCGATGCGTCGGCGCGGGGCGCAAAATGCGACTCGGGCTGCAGGAGGGCATTGACCTGTTCGATGAACTGCGGGAAGATGTCGAGGAACGAGGAATCGAACGACTGGTAGAACTTCGCATATTCGCCGCTGACGGCCTGCGAGGTGTTCAGCCAGCGCACCAGTTCGTCAACGCCCTTGTTGCGGGCGACGCGGCAGACCTCGCGGCGGAAAGTGTCGATCTGCTTGATGTAATGGACGGAAAGGTCGATATAGTGGCAGACGTAACGGTCTTTGATCCGGTTGGAGTCGACCAGCGCGCCGTTGATCTCGCGGATATGGTCGTTCTTGGCCTGCATCTCGTCGTTCTTCGCCTGTAACTGGGCGCTCATGTCGATCAGCTGCCGGTGGTTGCCGCGCAGGCGGCGGTGCTGCCACAGCACGCACCAGAGGATACCGATGAGGACGACCAGGAAGACACCGGCCAACCAGATCGTCGTGGTCATCATGGCCTGCCTTTGGGCGATGTTCGAGGAGATGGCCTCGCTGATCTTGACGGCCGCGGAAGAGGAGACCGGTATGCGCACCATCGACCGGCAGTGCATGGCGTCATCGGACGCGCTGCCCATATAGGCTGCCGCACGGTCGTAATCCTTGCGGTCGAACAGTAGCAGCGCAAGGTCGTACAGCGAGGCATAGGAACGGGTACCGGCACGCAGGTCGGCGACGGACGATTCGGCCAGGTAATAAAGCCGCAGGTCGTCGTCGCCCCACGCCCGCGCGATGCCTGCGAGGCCGTAATAGAGAAGCGCCAGCTCCTGGTAGTCGGGATTCCGGGCCGTATAGGGCTCGAGCAACTGTACGGCCTCAGCGAAGCGGCCGCTGTCGCGCAGAGCGGCAGCGGCGATCCGCGCCTGCGTCCACTCCGACTGCCCGGGCACGGATATGTGCCTGACTCGCACCACCGTATCGCGCCATGCCGACCGCACGGCTCCGTCCTCGGCTTCGGCCGCACGCCGGGCGGCGATCGAGGAGTAGCGCGAATGCCATGCGGCATACTCCGCAGAGGACATGCCGGCCGTATCTATCCTGCGGAAAAGTTCTTCGGCAAGCCCCAGCTGCCCGCGGCCCAGCCAGACGTCGATGTCGGCAAGCAGGGCGATGCGGCGGATATCCTCCGACCCGGCAGAGGCGGCCAGCCGGTAAAGGCGGTCGACGTAATAAGCCGCCGAATCCAGCTGGTAGGTCACGTAATTCTGCGACACGGCGAACAGGCGCCACGCCCGGTCGCCGGCGTTGCGGGCACGCGCCACCTCCCGGCGCAGGCTGTCGTTCTGCGCCTGCCGCCACTGCTGGTAACGATCCTTGCGGGAAAGTTCCGCATCCAGCCGTTCCAGCGCCGCTTCGGTCTGAAGCGAGTATTTTGGGTGCCGCGTACATCCTGCGAGGGAAATGCACGCCAGAAGCACCCACAGGAAGCCGGATCGGGCGGGAAGGGTTCGCAGCATCATGGTTTCGGGTTTTGTGTCAGACAAAAATAAGACAAAAGCCGTTCAATACAAACTTTCCGGGCATAATTCGTCCGCCCTGTCGTCGGAAACCGTCCCGGCAGGACAAACCGAATGCCGCGAAAATTACGGCCAAATGCCTCACGCCATGTTGAAAAACACCGCGCAAGCGGAAAAATATCGAGCAAAACCGTTAACTTCGCAGCAAACGCAAACGACAATGAATACCGAAGCAAACCGAAAGACAGAGTGGGTCGTCGGGATCGGCGAAGCACTCTGGGACATACTGCCCGAAGGGCGGAAGATCGGCGGCGCTCCCGCGAACTTCGCCTACCACATGTCGCAGTTCGGGCTGCGCAGCTGCGCGGTCAGCGCCGTCGGCGACGACGAGGCGGGACGCGAACTCCGCAACCAGCTCCGCGAAAAAGGGGTGGGACATATGCTGGAAACGGTGCCGTTCCCGACCGGGACGGTCGAAGTCACGCTCGACGGGGCGGGCATCCCCAGCTACGAGATCCGGCAGGGCGTAGCCTGGGACAACATACCGTTCACCCCGCAGATCGAGGAGCTCGCCCGGCACACCCGTGCAGCCTGCTTCGGGTCGCTGGCACAGCGCAGCCCCGTATCGCACCGCACGATCGGGCGTTTCCTGGAAACGATGCCCGACGGCGAGGGACAATACAAGGTCTTCGACATCAACCTGCGGCAGCACTTCTACACGCAGCAGGTGGTCGAAGAGTCGCTGCGGAAGTGCAACATCTTGAAGATAAACGACGAAGAACTGGCCGTGGTCGGCAGCATGTTCGGCTTGGAGGGGATGCAGCCCGGGGAGCAGTGCCGCACGCTGCTCGACAGGTACGGGTTGCGGATCGTAATCCTCACCTGCGGTGCCGCCGGGAGTTCGGTATTCGCCCCCGACACCCGGTCATACCTCCCCACGCCGCGGGTCGAAGTGGCCGACACGGTCGGCGCAGGGGACTCGTTCACGGCATCGTTCCTGGCCGCCCTGCTCTCGGGGCTCGGCATCGGGGAAGCACACAGGCTGGCCGTGGATGTCGCGGCCCACGTCTGCTCGCAGCACGGCGCCATGCCCCGTCTGCCGGAACGGTTTACCGCTCGGCTGCGCAATGACGGCCCCGCCATACGATAGGGACGCACGGAAGGGGCATCCCGCCCCGGGCCGCCGCTCCCCTATCCGGCATAACTGTGCATGCCGCCCAACAGGAAATTGACCCCGAAATAGGTGACCAGCACCGAGAGGAACGCCGCGATGCAGAACCAATGGAAGAACAACGGCCGGCGAAACCACGGCAGGGAACCGGCATGCAGGGGCAGCGCATAAACCAGCAGCGTGACGAGCGCCCATACCTCCTTGGGATCCCAGCCCCAGTAGCGTCCCCACGACACATTGGCCCAGACGGCGCCGACGAAGATACCGGCGGCGAGGCAGAAGACGGCCGGATAGAGCATCAGCCGGCTGACGGCCTGCAGCTGCACGGCCGCCCCGCGGGCGCGGCGGTGCAGGACGACCCCTGCCACGCCGCCGAACATGACGAACGCCAGCAACGCATAGGCCACCATGACCAGCATCACATGGATGCAGAGCAGCGGCGAGTCGAGAACCGGCATCAGCTGCGTGATCTGAGGGTTCGACTCCCCCATCATCGAAACCATCAGCGACAGCCCGGCGATCAGGTAACCGAAAGGCAGCAGGAACAGGAAGCGGCGGGCGAAGAGCAGCGTGAGCAGCAGCGTACACCATGCCATGAAGCGCATCGTTTCATAGCCGTTCGAAACAGGCCAGTGGCCGCTGACATAGCCCCGCAGCGCCAGCATCAGCGTAAGATACAGTCCTCCGGCGGCAACGCCCGCAAGGAGCCAGCCCCGGGTTTTCGCCCCGAAAGCCCGCCCGCGCACCATCCGGCGGCAGGCATCGAGGAATCCTCCGATCCCGATCAGGATGAATGCCGCGGCGAGCGGCAGCGACCAATCGAGCCGGTTATAGAGTTTTTCGGCACGGAAACGCAGCCCGGAAGGCATATGCGCCCCGCCCTCCTTCTGCTGGTAGTTGCGGATCTTGCGCAACACCCCTGCGACCCCCGCCCAATCCCGTTTTACGACCAGTTCGCTGACGTAGTTCATGGCCCGGCCGATAAAGAGCGCCTGCCCGTGAGGCAGCTCCCGCGGCAGGTCGTCGACCTGCGACGCCCAGCGCAGCAGGCTGTCCGAAGGGTCGGTATAGGGAAAAATCCGCAGCATACTGCCCGTGCAGACCATCCCGATGATGTTGAATTTCTCATCGGCCTCGCCCGCCGGACGCCCGGCAGCCCCTTCGAGCCGGTATTCGTTGACCCGGTTGCGGAAATCCGACAGCCGCGCATAACGCCCGCCGACCTCCAGCAGGCGGCGTGCCCCGGCACTCCTGATGCGGATCATCGGTTCGCGTTTCCAGTCGTCGTAATAGAACAGCCAGCCGGAAAGCACCTGCTCGGGCGTAAGTCCCCGGTAGCGGCTCTTCCCGCAGAGTTTCACCGTAAAATCCTTAGCCAGGGTCTGCAACGGACAGATACGGTCGTTGTAGTAGACATACAGGTCGCCCAATTCCGCGGCGACCTCGCGCGGAAGCGTTTGCGGCAAGGTGTCAGCCGCCCGGACACCCTGTACGGCGGCCGTACAGAGGACAAGGCACAGCGCCGCCTTGCGGAGCGCGGGGCTGCGCAGCAACCGCCTGAAACCCCCGCGCCTGTCGCACAGGAACGCCAGCATGGAAACGAGCAGCAGCCCGTACCCGGCATAGGTGATGCCGATGCCCCACGGATCATACGAAACGGAGAGGGTCGTACCCCGTCCGTCCTCGTCATAGGCGGACTGGTAAAACCGGTAATTCCGGAAAACCAGGATGCGGTTCATGCCGACTTCACCGTGCAGCGACCCGTCGTCGGCCGTCAGGGTGAGAAGGCTGACGAAATCCATCGGCGCACGGGTGCCGGCATAATACTCGATGCGGAAATCGTCCAGCCGGGCCCGGAAGGGCAGTATTTGCTCCGAACCGTCACGGCCGGCGAATGCGGTCGCCCCGGGATCGCCCGTGCGCAGGTGCAACGTCCCCTGCCGGCCGAAGAGCCATGTCACGGAAGCCCCCGCGAGGATGACCGCGAAAGAGAGGTGCAGCAACAGGACGGCGGGCCTGCGCCACAATTTCCGGCGGAACAGGCAGGCCAGCGCCGCGAGGGTGAGGGCACCCCAAAGCGCGGCGAACCAGCCCGCACCGTAGATATGCGCAGCGGCGAAATCCGTACCGTATATCTTTTCAAGTACCGTGGCCGTAACGAGCACCGCCATCACGGCTCCGAGCAGCCCGAAGGCAAGGCGTTTCAACAGTTTCATCCGTTCGTTCGTGTGTGAATGCATCGTCCGGACACGGCAAAGGCCGATGCACGGGGCACCGGCGCTTCGCACATATCCGGGAAGGGTTAGATGGATTCGATGAATTCGACCACCGCGTCGCGGTCGTCCTTGCTCAGCGTGCGGAACTTCTCGACCGACCAGCGGGCGTCGCTCTGCGCCGCGCCATGCCACATGATAGCCTCGATGACCGTCCGCGCACGGCAATCGTGCAGGCGGTCGCTGGCGCCCGTGCACTTCTCGCTCAGGCCGCGGCCCCAGAGCGGCGTCGTACGGCACCAGCCCGTGCGGATGTCGTTCACCATGAAGAGCCGGTGCTGCACCATGTCGGAGTAGGGCCAGATCTTCTGGTTAGGATAACGCGGCAGGCGGCTGTCGCCGTCGGCAAAGAAACCGTTGGGGTCGGTAAAGACATCGTCGCCCGTCGTCCAGGTCGGACGGTGGCAGGTGGCACAGCCGATCTCGGTGAAGAGCGCCTTGCCGCGGTTGACGTCCGCATCGTCGAGGTTACGCGTCGCCGGGACGGCTAGACCGCGGTGCCAGACCATGAAGTCGACATAGTCCTCATCGCTCATCTCGACAGGCAGTTCCTTGTTCATCAGATAGTCGTAAATATCCTGCGCGACGTCGCCCGTCTTGTTCCACGCCGGGAAAAGCGTGTAGAAATCCCGCTGCACATCGGCGTCCTTCGACGCTACTTCGGCATAAGCAGCGGTCATGTAGTGGTAACGGCGGTCGGAGCGGGTCACGTTGGTGATGTTCCAGATGGCATTGGCACCCGCCGCATCCTGCAACGGGCCGCGGCTCAGGGCATAGGTATAGCGCAGCGGATGGGTGGTCGTCCCGTAGGTCTTGACCCACTCGCCGTTCTTGAAGATCGCGGGATTGAGCGGCACGCCGTTCTGCTCCTGGCGAACGTACTCGGCTTTCAGGTCGCTGTCCGAAATGGCATCCAGCAAACCCGTACCGTAGATGCCGATGGTCGATTCGAGGCGCACGCGCACCTTGGCATAGGGCACCTCGCCCTTGGCGCCGATCAGCGGTACGTAATAGGCGTTCTCGGGGATCGTCACTTCGGGATAGATCAGGCTGTAAGACTCGCCGTCGGGAAACTTATTGCCCCACTCGTCGGTATACTCCTGCCAGCCGATCATGATCTTCGATTCGTCGATCGGGGCTTTGAACGGCGCCACGGCCCGCGTTTGCGGCATACCGGTGAGCGATGTCAGGTAATTGTCGTCCTCGTCGGTGATGACCAGCAGGTAGCCGTTGCCGATCTGGTTGGTGTTGAACGCGCCTTCGATACGCTTGCCGTGGCCGTAGCCCGGGTGGCAGTGCAGGCACGAGGTGCGGATATAGAGCGGCCCGAGGCCGTAGCGCACACCCGACGAGTTGGCCGTGAAGGGTTTTTCGAACAGTGCCTCGCCGTTCAGGAAACGCTGCGTCATCACGGCGTCGTCATCGACGACCGGCGTAGGCTGCTCGTTGGCCACCGACGTGGTGTTGATAGCCGTGCCGAGCTGGCCGCCGGCGTAATACTCCTCGGGAACGGGGTCGGGATTCGGATCGGGGGCGGGATCCGTCCCCTTGTCATCAGCGCACGCGGCAGCCATCAGGGCTGCCGACATGCACAGGCTGTAAATTAAGTGCTTTTTCATTGCTGAAAATGGTTATTTTTCGACCGACAGTGCCGTCAGCGCCTTCGTAAGCGCGTTCACAAGGTCGTTATTGCAATAGGTGGCGGCATCCTTCCATGCCTGTGCCGTACGGTTGTCGACGAACGGGGCCGGGCAGGCCTGGATCTTTTCGATCGCCGTGGAAATCGCATTGCGAACCTCCGTATCGAGGACGGGGTCGACCACCTCGATCCAGTCGCTCACCGAAGCGTCGCCGGAGGTCATGCCCTGGTAGGTGTTCCGGATGCTGATGATGTTGTCGATGAAATCGGTCTTCGAATTCTGGCTGTAAGGCGACTCGATGTAATTGATATCCTCGGAGCTGGTTCCGTTGGCCGGACGGCCGATCTTCTGCGAGCCGACCTCCGTAGCGATGTCGATGCAGCCCTGGATGATCTCCTCGGCGGCATCCTTATAGTTGCGGTACTTGCTGCCGCCCTTCCCCGAATTGCGCATCGAAGCGCCGTAGTCGAAGGTCGGCTCCAGTTCGGCATCGCCCAGGATCGTCTGCTTCTCTTCGGTGACATTGTCCAGCCCCGCCCACGAAGCTTCGAGGCGTACGCACATGTTGCACAGATCGTTGGCCACACCGACCAGGTATACCAGCTGAGGACGGGTGTATTTGCCGAGGGCGCGGGGGCCCGCATTCTCGAAAAGCATGTATTCCAACGCATGGAACCCGAGCAGGCCGTAACCCAGATTGGCGCTGACATAATCGGGATTCCTCTCGATCTCGGCCATCATACTGTTGTTGTTCAGCAGGTTCTGAAGCGCCGTGCCGTCCAGCGGCCAGGAGTCGATATGCGGGTCGATGTCGTAATCGGCCGCAGCGCCGTAAAGGTAGGCCTCGCTGAGCTCCCAGTGCTTGCGCGTGGTGATCCAGTCGTTGCAGGCGGCCTGCACCAGCGGGGTCGTAAGGGTTCCCGCGTCGAAAGCCTCCAGCATGGCCTCGCAATCCTCCTGCAAGGCGATGCTCCCGTCGGCCAGGGCCTTATAGGTCGGAATCACGTTATTGTCGACGAAATCTACGGCAGCATCCTTGAGCGCCTCTTCACGCTCGTCGGCAAACGTGTAATCGCCGTCGCTGTCGCTGCACGATGCGGCCCCGAGCGCCAGGACGAATGCCGCGGCTGCATAAACGGAATTTTTGAACAGATTTTTCATATTCTCATTATGATTTGGTTAACGTCTGAAAAAGCCGGAATAGGCGATCCCCAGCGAAAGGGAGGGCTCGTTGTTGAAACGCCCCGTGCGGGTCTCCCCGGTGGCGGAGTCGGTGTAGTCGTACGACCGGAGCAGGCCGATGCCGTACTCGGCCTTGATGACAATGTTCTTGATCGGGTAATAGTTGAACCCGACGGCTACCCGCTGGCGGCCGCACCAGTCCTGGCGGATCACCGACTTGGCGGTATCGAACATCGAATCGTAGAACTCATAGCGGCCGAAGACGTAGAAGCGGTGTCCCCTCTCCTTGAGCTTGCGTATCTGCGAGAAGATGTCGTAACCGGCTTCCACCCCCGTGGCGATGGCGTCCGAACCCACATATTGCTTGGGCGAGGGCGATGCGTTGGGCATATCGCGGTTGAACTGGGAAATCTTGTCCGAATTGGTCAGGTGCCCGTAGTCGAAGTTACCGCGAACGATCCAGTTATGGGCATCGTAGAGGAAATCGAAGGCGCCGATCATCACCGTACCCTTCACGTCCTTGTATCTGTCCGCGCCGGTACGGTTGGCACTCAGGGTATTGCTGAAACTGTTGCCCGCATAGCCGCTCAGGCTCAGGCGCAAGCCCGGGACGGAGTAGTTGTCGATGCGGAACGCCCCGGCATAGGCATTGGCGATCTTGAATTCGTAGGGGCTTCCGGCACCGCCGCTGACCCAACCGTTGTCGCCGAACCGGTCGGAATCCAGTCCCGGCAGGAACATCACCTCGTAACGCCAGTCACCGGCACGTCCCCAGAGGCTGATGCCCGTTTCGTGCCATGTGCAGGGCAGGATCGTATTCTCGCCCTCGGGACGGTAGACCCCGAAGAACTCGGTGGGCATGTGGTGCTGGTTAGTCCCGCCGACGGGCACGATCATATGCCCCAGCCGCAGGTTGAAGGCCGGGCTGAAGCTTTTCTGGAGCCAGAACTGTTCGAGGGCGACTTCGCCGCCGCGTTCGATCTCCGACTCATACTCGCCGCCCTCCTCGAATTCGGTTTCGAAGGCGCTCTCCGTGCCGCCGTGCTCGAATTCGATCTCGGTGCCCATCGACCAGCCGCGCCCGAAATCGTAGCCCAGGTAGATGACCACGTGCGGGAGGTCGAAGCGGCCGTGGCTTTTGTCATTCTTGTACTTGTCAGGGCTGATATAACGCAGGTAGTTGTCGCTGAAGAAATTGCGCGTCATGACGGCCTCGCCGTACCCGCCTACGGTCAGCCGTGAGGGTTTGTCGGCCTCTTTGCTGACGGCGGTCTTCACTTCGGAAGAGAGCTCGGCCCGGATCTCCGACAGGAGTTCGGCTTTCAGCTGTGCCTTCAGCTCGGCATTGGCAGCCGAATCGGCCGCGGCCGCAGGTTCAGGGGCGTTCACGGCTTCCTGCGCATGCAGGGTAACACCCGCCAGTAATAAAATAGAGGTAAACAGTAAAATTCCAAGACGCATAGGCTCTCCGTTTATTTTGTTTGCGGTGGCAAAGTTAAGGTGCCCGCCGAGCCCGGGCAATTCCCTGTTTTAGGTAATTTTCGGGACAGAATAATAACATGTAGGTATTGCTCCCGACGGTAGGGGAATGCGGCGGGTGCCGGTCGTTTCGCCGGCGTTTTTTGCCGTTTCGCCGGAAACGGGCATACACGAACCCGCAACCGGCCCCGTTTTTACCACGAACGGGTGCAATTATACCTTCCGGCAGCGGAGGCATAGCGGGTTTTTTCGTATCTTTGCATATCCCTCATTAAAGACAACCTCTCCGGTATGAAAAAAAAGAAATGGATCATCACGTCCGTCATCCTCGTAGTATTCTGTACAGGGCTGGTCGTTTACAACCACTACCGCGGCAGTTCGTCAGCCGCCGACGCCGACCCGTCGGAAATCAGCATACCCCGGAAAAGCAGCGTCCTGAACGTCAACGGGCTCGTCGTGCGGCCGCAAACCCTCACGGACGGAATCACCTCGGTGGGCAGCCTGCTCCCCGACGAGGAGGTAGACCTCTCGTTCGAGACCTCGGGCAAGATCGTCTCGATCAACTTCCAGGAAGGCTCGACCGTCCGCAAGGGCGAATTGCTGGCCAAAGTCAACGACAAACCGCTACTGGCACAGCTGTCGCGCTACGAAGCGCAGCTCAAACTGGCCGAAGACCGTGTTTACCGCCAGAGCGCCCTGCTCGAAAAGGACGCCGTCAGCCAGGAAGCCTACGAACAGGCCCGCACCGAACTGGCGATGCTCAACGCCGACATCGACATCGTGCGTTCGAACATCGCGCTCACGGAGCTGCACGCCCCGTTCGACGGCGTGATCGGCCTGCGCAACGTCAGCGAAGGCGCCTATGCCTCGCCGAGCGTCGTGGTGGCCAAGCTGACCAAAATCAAACCGCTGAAGATCGACCTTTCCGTCCCGGAGCGCTACGCCAGCCAGATAAAACCCGGGACGCGCCTCACGTTCACGGTCGAGGGGTACAACGAGACGTTCCACGCCGAGGTATATGCCACCGAGTCGAAGATCGACCCGAATACTCACTATTTCTCGGTGCGTGCGCACTACCCCAATACGCGGGGCAGGCTGCTGCCCGGACGCTTCGTAAGCGTAAAGATCCGGATGCATGACATTCCCGACGCCATCGCCATCCCGACGCAGGCCGTCGTCCCCGAGATGGGCGTGGACAAGGTATTCCTCTACAAGGGCGGCAAAGCCCACGCCGTAGCCATAAAAACCGGGCTGAGGACGGAATCGCGGATACAGGTCGTCGAGGGGTTGGCCCCGGGCGACACGCTGATCGTCTCCGGCACGCTCCAGCTGCGTGAAGGGCTCCCCGTAAAACTCGACACCGTCGAATAAAACCGCCGCCGCATGAATATTTCCGAACTGAGCATCCGGCGGCCGGTAATGGCATCGGTGCTGACGATCATCATCCTGCTATTCGGTTTCATCGGGTACAGCTACCTCGGCGTACGCGAATACCCGAGTGTCGACAACCCCATCATCTCGGTGACGTGCTCCTATCCGGGAGCCAATGCCGATGTGATCGAGAACCAGATCACCGAGCCGCTCGAACAGAACATAAACGGCATCCCGGGCATCCGCTCGATGTCGAGCGTCAGCAGCCAGGGACAGAGCCGCATCACGGTCGAATTCGAACTCTCGGTAGACCTGGAAACCGCGGCCAACGACGTGCGCGACAAAGTGTCGCGCGCCCAGCGCTACCTGCCCCGCGACTGCGACCCTCCGACGGTCACCAAAGCCGATGCCGACGCCACACCGATCCTGATGGTAACCATTCAGAGCGACAAACGTTCGCTGCTGGAGCTGAGCGAGATCGCCGACCTGACGGTCAAGGAGCAGCTGCAGACGATCAACAACGTCAGCGGCGTGCAGATATGGGGTGAGAAACGCTACTCGATGCGCCTGTGGCTCGACCCGGCCAAGATGGCCGGATACGGCATTACGCCCGTGGACATCAAGAACGCCCTCGACCGCGAAAACGTAGAGCTTCCCTCGGGCAGCATCGAAGGCAACACCACCGAGCTGACGATCCGCACGATGGGGCTGATGCACACCACGCAGGAGTTCAACGACCTGGTCGTACGCGAAGCCTCCAACCGCATCATCCGCCTGAGCGACGTGGGACGCGCCGAACTGGGCCCCCAGGATACGCGCAGCTACATGAAGATGAACGGCATCCCGATGGTGGGCGTCGTGGTGATCCCCCAGCCGGGAGCCAACCACATCGACATCGCCAATGCGGTTTACCAGCGCATGGAGACGATGAAGAAAGACCTGCCGGACGACGTGGTGACCTCCTACGGGTTCGACAACACGCGCTTCATCCGCGCCTCGATCGACGAGGTGCGACAGACCGTCTACGAGGCCTTCATCCTAGTCATCATCATCATCTTCCTCTTCCTGCGCAACTGGCGCGTGACGCTCATCCCGTGCATCGTGATCCCGGTCTCGCTCATCGGCACGTTCTTCCTGATGTACGTCGCCGGGTTCTCGATCAACGTGCTGTCGATGCTGGCCGTGGTGCTCTCGGTCGGGCTGGTGGTCGACGATGCCATCGTGATGACCGAGAACATCTACATCCGCATCGAACGCGGCATGACGCCCAAGGAGGCCGGCATCGAAGGCGCCAAGGAGATCTTCTTCGCCGTCATCTCGACGTCGGTCACGCTGATCGCCGTGTTCTTCCCGATCGTCTTCATGGAAGGCATGACCGGCCGCCTGTTCCGCGAATTCAGCATGGTGATCTCGGGCGCGGTGGTCATCTCGACCTTCGCTGCGCTGACCATCACCCCGATGCTGGCGACCAAACTGTTGGTGCGGCAGGAGCGCAAAAGCTGGTTTTACAGCAAGACCGAACCCTTCTTCGTGGGAATGAACAACTTTTACCAGCGCACGCTGGCCGGGTTCCTGCGGCGGCGCTGGCTGGCATTGCCGCTCATTGCCCTGATGATCGGACTGATCGGCTGGCTGTGGCGGGCCATCCCGGCGGAAATGGCGCCGCTCGAAGACCGCTCGCAGATTTCGATCAACACCCGCGGGTCGGAAGGCGCCACCTACGAATACCTGCGCGACTACACCGAGGATATCAACCGCCTGGTCGATTCGCTCGTACCCGAGGCCCAGTCGGTCACGGCGCGCGTATCGAGCGGCTCGGGTAACGTCCGGATCGCCCTGACCGACATCTCGACCCGCAAACGCTCGCAGATGGAGATCGCCGAGGAGCTTTCGGCGGCCGTACGTACCAAGACCAAGGCCCGCGCCTTCGTGCAGCAGCAGAGCACCTTCGGCGGCCGCCGCGGCAACATGCCCGTGCAGTACGTCCTGCAGGCCACCGGCATCGAACGGTTGCAGGAGGTGCTGCCCGAATTCATGCGCAAGGTCTACGAAAGCCCCGTGTTCCAGATGGCCGACGTCGACCTGAAATTCAGCAAGCCCGAGGCGCGCATCATCATCAACCGCGACAAATCGAACCTGCTGGGCGTCTCGACGCGCGACATCGCCCAGACGCTCCAGTATGGCTTGAGCGGCCAGCGTATGGGCTACTTCTACATGAACGGCAAGCAATACGAGATACTGGCCGAAATCAACCGCCAGCAACGCAACAAGCCCGCCGACCTGCAGTCGATCTACGTACGCAGCGACAAGGGCGAGATGATCCAGCTGGACAACCTGATCGCACTGGAAGAGAACGTCGCCCCGCCGCAATTGTACCACTACAACCGGTTCCTCTCGGCGACCGTATCGGCCGGGCTGGCGAAGGGCAAGACCATCGGGCAGGGGCTCGACGAGATGGATCGCATCGCCGCCGAAACGCTCGGCGACGATTTCCGCACGGCGCTGGCCGGCGACTCGAAGGAGTTCCGTGAAAGTTCGTCGAGCCTGATGTTCGCCTTCATCCTGGCCGTCATGCTGATCTACCTGATCCTCGCCGCGCAGTTCGAGAGCTTCAAGGACCCGCTGGTGATCATGCTCACCGTGCCGCTGGCCATTGCGGGGGCACTGGTGTTCATGGCCGCCAACGGGCAGACGATGAACATCTTCAGCCAGATCGGCATCATCATGCTCATCGGCCTGGTGGCCAAGAATGGCATCCTGATCGTGGAGTTCGCCAACCAGAAGCAGGAAGCCGGGATCGACAAACTGCACGCCATCGAGGAAGCCTCGCTGCAACGCCTGCGCCCGATCCTGATGACGAGCGCCTCGACCATACTCGGCCTGCTGCCGCTGACCGTCGCCACGGGCGAAGGTGCCAACGGACGTATCGCCATGGGTATCGCCGTAGTGGGCGGTATGGTGGTATCCACCCTGCTGACGCTCTACATCGTCCCGGCAATATACAGCTACGTATCGACAGACCGGAGTAAGAAATAGAAATAAGGAAGCCCAATGAAACGAGTGATTTTATCGGCCCTGGCCGCGGGGATTTTCGCAACGGCGGCGGCACAGGAGGAGCTGACCCTCCGCAAGTGCCTGGAAATAGGGTTGGAAAACAACTACGACATACGCATCGTGCGCAATGGGGAGCGCATCAGCGACAACAATGCCACGGCGGCAAATGCCGGCATGGTGCCGACGATCGACTTCGAGGCGGGTTATTCGGGGGCGCTGGACAACGAGCGCACCACACCGCGCGAAGGGGACGCATGGTCGGACAACGGCATCTACGACCAGACGTTCAACGCCGGGATCAACCTCAACTGGACGATTTTCGACGGATTCCGCATCCGTACCAACTACAAAAAGCTCAAAGAGATGCAGGAGATGGGCACTGTCCGCACCCGCATCACGATCGAGGACTTCGTAGCCAGCCTGACGGCCGAATACTACAATTACGTCCAGCAAACGCTGCGCCTGCAGAATTTCCGCTATGCCGTGGCGCTTTCGCGCGAGCGGCTGCGCATCACCGAAGCGCGGGTCAGCGTCGGCAATTTCTCGCGCCTCGACCTGTTGCAGGCACGCGTGGACTTCAATGCCGACAGTTCGAAATATATGTCCCAGCAGGAGCTGGTTTCGGCTTCGCGCATCCGCATCAACGAACTGCTGGCCAACAAGGACGTCAACGAAATGCTCTGTATCCGCGACTCGGTGATCGAGGTCAACGGCGAGCTCAAATGGGAGGAGCTGCTGGCACAGACGCTCGACACGAATGCCTCTCTGCTGCTGGCAGGGCATGACAATGTGCTGGCCGAACTCGACCTGAAAACCGTGCAGGCGCGCAACTACCCCTATCTGAACCTGACGACGGGATACGGCTACACCTACAACCGTTTCGGGAACGGGACGACCCAGTCGCGCGGGACGCTGGGACTGAACGCCGGGGTGAAACTCGGCATTACGATCTTCGACGGCAACCGCCGCCGGGAGCAGCGCAACGCTCGCATCGACGTGGAAAATGCGCAGCTCACGCGCGAAAGGCTCGAGCAGTCGCTGCGTGCCAACCTGTCGAACTTCTGGCAGGCCTACCGCAATAACCTCGAGGTGATCCAATTGGAAAAAGAGAACCTGATCGCCGCCAAGGAGAACTACGAGATCGCCATGGAGCGTTACCTGCTGGGCGACCTGCCGGGCATCGAGATGCGCGAAGCGCAGAAGAGCCTGCTCGATGCCGAAGAGCGCATCCTCACGGCGAAATACAATACGAAGGTTTGCGAAATATCGTTGCAGCAGATCAGCGGCAACGTCATGACTTACATGGAATAAACCCGCGGTTCATTATTTCTCGCCTTGGGGCATCGGAGAACGGGCGGAGAGGAAATCG
>ENA-ORLI01000163-ORLI01000163.1-human-gut-metagenome-genome-assembly--contig:-NODE-163-length-17611-cov-6.70876_pt1 | contig 17611 bp, 10 predicted proteins | sample MGYA00243015_ERZ508825 | MGnify/ENA primary metagenome ERZ508825 (study PRJEB26277, sample SAMN04329804) | human gut metagenome | biome: human-associated habitat | host: Homo sapiens | place: USA... | reverse complement strand
CAAGACAGAAGGTGTTAAGGTAATAGTGAAAATCTAATAATAATTATGGTTTGTTGATCGAATACGAGCAGGGAAAGGAAATAAATTAGTTCAAAAGATCGTTTAATAAGGAGAATTGGCGGGATTTTTTTAATTTTGCACTTACAACTAATTAACAGATAAGAAAATGCCGTTAAATTTACCCGATAAACTACCTGCTATTGAATTGCTGAAGGAGGAAAATATCTTCGTCATAGACAATTCACGTGCCAGTGCACAGGATATTCGTCCGTTAAAAATCGTGATATTGAATTTGATGCCGTTGAAGATAACGACAGAAACGGATTTGGTACGTTTGCTTTCCAACACTCCCTTGCAGTTGGAAATATCATTTATGAAGTTGAAAAGCCATACATCGAAAAATACGCCGGTAGAACATATGAAAGCATTCTATCATGACTTTGATTTGATGCGCGACGAGAAATATGACGGGATGATTATTACGGGAGCTCCGGTAGAGCAGATGCCGTATGAGGATGTGAATTATTGGGATGAGATTACTACTATTTTTGATTGGGCGCGTACTCATGTTACCTCAACTCTTTATATTTGTTGGGCGGCCCAAGCCGGGCTTTATCATTTCTATGGAGTTCCCAAATATCCGCTGAAACAAAAAATGTTTGGTATTTTCCGTCATCATATCAATGTACAGGGATTGCCCATATTCCGTGGTTTTGATGATGAGTTTTTTGTACCACATAGCCGTCATACCGAAATACACCGTGAGGATATTCTGAAAGTAAAAGAGTTGGCTTTAATAGCTGAGTCTGATGAGTCTGGGGTTTATATGGCTATGGCTCGTAATGGGCGTGAATTCTTTATTACCGGGCATTCGGAGTATTCTCCTTATACGCTTGATACGGAATATAAGCGTGATTTGGCGAAAGGGTTGCCTATTGAAATGCCTGTAAATTATTATAAGGACGATAATCCGGACAATGCCCCGGTGGTGCGTTGGCGCGGACATGCCAATTTGTTGTTTTCTAATTGGTTGAACTATTATGTATATCAGGAAACCCCGTTTGATATAAATCAGATACGATGATCAGACAACGAAAAATAGAATTATTAGCTCCTGCTAAAAATCTGGAGTGCGGTATTGCAGCTGTTGATCACGGTGCTGATGCCATTTATATTGGTGCTCCCCGTTTCGGAGCACGTGCGGCTGCGGGGAATTCATTGGAGGATATCGCTGAGTTGGTGCGGTACGCTCATGTGTATAATGTCCGTATCTATGTGACGGTGAATACGATTCTGAAGGATGAGGAACTGAAGGATACGGAAAAAATGATTTGGGATTTATACCGTGCCGGAGTGGATGCTTTGATCGTGCAGGATATGGGATTGTTGGAATTGAATCTGCCCCCTATACCGTTACATGCCAGCACACAGATGGATAATCGTACTCCTCAAAAAGTAAGATTCCTGGCTGAGGCAGGTTTCCGTCAGGTGGTATTGGCTCGTGAACTTTCTCTTGTTGAAATAGGAAATATCCATCATGCTTGTCCTGATGTGCCTTTGGAGGTATTTGTACATGGTGCTTTGTGTGTAAGCTATAGTGGACAATGTTATGTTAGTCAGGCTTGTTTCGGACGTAGTGCCAATCGGGGAGAATGTGCCCAGTTCTGTCGCCTTGCTTTTGATATGGTAGATGCGGACGGTAAATCTATAGTAAGGAATAAGCATTTATTGTCTCTGAAAGATTTGAATCAGAGCGAAGAGTTGGAGCAATTGCTGGATGCCGGAGCTTCTTCCCTGAAAATAGAGGGACGTTTGAAGGATGTATCTTACGTTAAAAATGTAACAGCTTATTATCGCCAGAAGCTGGATAGTGTTTTCAAACGTCGTAAAGAGTATATCCGTGCTTCATCGGGGAAAGTGAAATTAGAGTTCAAACCTCAATTGGATAAGAGTTTCAGTCGTGGTTTTACTAATTATTTTCTTTTTGACAGGAATAAGGATATTTTTTCTTTTGATACTCCCAAGTCTTTAGGGGAGGAGATGGGGACAGTGAAGGAAATTCGTGGTAATTATCTTACCGTAGCCGGAATCAAGTCTTTTAATAATGGAGATGGCGTCTGTTTTTTGGATGAGACTGGTAAGTTGCAGGGATTTCGCATAAACCGGGTGGAGAATAATAAGTTATTTCCTCAAGAGATGCCTCGGATAAAGCCCCGTACGATACTTTATCGTAATTTTGATCAGGAATTTGAGAGGTTGATGTCGCGTAAATCAGCTGAAAGGAAAATTGCTGTCATTTTAAAATTGGCTGAAAATAATCGGGGCTTTACTCTGTCTCTGACCGATGAAGATGATCACAGTGCCAGTGTGGTGCTGGAAAGGGAGAAGGAACGTGCCCGTACTCCGCAGGAAGATAACTTGCGTACACAACTTGGAAAGTTAGGAAATACTCCATTTGAAGCGTCAGATATAGTGATTGACTGGTCGGACAATTGGTTTATTCCAGCTTCTATGCTTGCCGAACTTCGCCGTAAGGGAATAGAGAAACTGCTGGAAGTGCGCCGTATTAACTATCGGCAGGAAATTTACAAGTTGCCTCGAACGCATCATGCTTTTCCTGTGAATGAATTGACTTATTTGGGAAATGTGATGAATGCTGATGCTGTTTCCTTCTATAGGAATCATGGCGTGCAGCGTATTGCTCCGGCTTATGAAAAGGCTCCGGCAGAAGAAGCGGTATTGATGTTTTGCAAGCATTGTTTGCGTTATAGTATGGGATGGTGTCCCTCTTGGCATAAAGTGCGTTCTCCTTATAGGGAACCTTATTATTTGGTTAGCTCGGATAACAGACGTTTCCGCTTAGAGTTTGATTGTAAGAATTGTCAGATGAAAGTCTATGCTGAAAAGTAAGTACATCGGATTACTGTTTTTGGTGTTGGCTATTTTAATGGCTTGCCAATATCCTTCACCTGTTACTCCGAGTGGGGATATGCCGCAAAAGAAAAGGGATTCTGTCAATTATTTGATAGAACGGCATTATACATTAAACAGTAATTTTGAGGTTACTTCAGATTCGCTTATGTTACAGCAACTGCCATTGGTTGATGTGCTTCCTGTTTTTAAAGGAGAACGGCTGGTGGTAGCGGAGTTTATGATACAAGCTGCTGATAGTGTGGATTCTGTATGGGTAAAGGTAGCACGGGACCAGGAAACAATGGGATGGATACATGAAAAGGAATTGTTGGAGAAAGTAGTTCCTGTGGATTCAGTGTCACAGTTTATTCATTTTTTCAGTAATTCTCATACCATCGCTTTCTTTGTCATATTAGGCTTTTTCGGTATTTGGTATATTCATAGGGCTATTCGTCGCCAGAAGCTGCAATTAATCTGGTTGAATGATATTGATAGCGTTTTTCCTACAGTTCTTTCTTGGTTGGTAGCTACAGCAGCTACGCTTTATGCCAGTATTCAGCATTTTGTTCCGGGAACTTGGGAGCAGTTTTATTATAATCCTTCTTTGAATCCTTTTAGCTTACCTTTTATTCTTTCTCTTTTCATGTTTAATATTTGGGGGATTATTCTTGTGGGGTTGGCTACTTTGGATGATTTGTTTCATCAGACACATATTGAAGCTGCATGTTTTTATTTGTTGGGATTGATGTCCTGCTGTATCTTTTTATATTTGTTTTTTACATTTACTACGTATTACTATTTGGGTTATCCATGTTTATTGGTATATGCTGTATGGTCATTTAATCGTATAAAGCATGCTTCCCGGTATAAATTCAGTTGTGGAAATTGTGGGGCGAAGATAAAGAATAAAGGAGTGTGTCCTCATTGCGGCGCTGTCAATGAATAATTTTATAGTGTGATTCTTTTGACAAAGGCTCAAGCAGTTTTCTATTGTAAACAGCATTTTCTCTATGTACATACACTAAAACAAATAGGTTTGTTCTAGAAGCTATGGGTATCATTTACAGCAATAATAAAGTTCTTGCTTTTCTTGGTGTGACAGAATAAAAAATAAACTTGATTTGGTAAATGTGGAAACAGAAAGGGAGTTCGTGATGAACCCCCCTTTCTGTTTTTGCAAGAATGGTTAGAAGTGATAACGTATATCCACTCCCAGTTGTAAAGGCCTGCTTTTTTGTTCGAATCCTCTATGCATGGTTTCAAAATAGAAGGTTGTATAATCCTTGTTGGTTAAATTACGTCCCCATACATCTATCTGTAAAGCTTTTGTCTGCAAAGAAATGCGCCCGTTCAGTGTTCCGTAAAAACTTTGTGAGACATTGTTTTTTTCAGTCCAATAAATTTTTCCTGCTCCGGTATAGCTCATGCCTAAAGTCAGGCTTTGCATCCAATTGCTTTTATCGAAAAAGAAACTATAATTTGCGCCTGCATTCATGGTATGGCGGGGAACAAATGGTACATAATTGCCGCTATAATCAATTTGCTCTTCTGATGATGTAGTACCTCCGTCATATTTTTTGAATGTGGAATGAGTATATCCATAACTTACATTCATATTCAGGTTTTTGTTGATGGATGCCAGAAAGCTGGCCTCTACTCCATAACTTTCGCTACTACCGGCATTGACCATCATTCGTCCCAAGCCACTATTGACAAATTTGGCGATTTGTTGGTCGTGGGTATCCATGTAGAATGCGGCAAGGTCGGTCTTCAGTTTGCCGTTGAACAAACTGAGATGTGATCCCACTTCGTAATTCCAGCTGTACTCGGGCTTGTAGACAGTTGTTTCTTGTACGTTCAATTCTTTTCCGTAGTTGGGCATGTGTTGCTTGATCATTCCTTCTATCATACCTGCCATAGATTCTGGTGCCTTGTCTAGTATGGCTTCAATCATTTTTTGTTGCATGTCACTTTGTATCAGTTCTGAAAACATCTGTACGTTATAACCTCCGGAACGATATCCTCTGGTTATGCTTACATACATATTGTTTGCAGGGCTGAAATCGTATTTAAAAGCTAGCTTGGGAAGTAGCTGTACATAGTCGTTTTTTTCTTTTCCTTCCAATAGCGGTGCGGCATTCAAATTCCTGAATGGAATATTAAGGGGAGGCATTGCCATTTTAAGAAAGAAATCGAAATCAATATTACTATCCGAGAAATAATTCATAGACATTTTTTCATACTCCAAGCGCAAACCTGCTGTTACTGAAAGGCCTTTCACAAACAGGTCGTTGAATGTAGATTGGTGGTACAGTGCGGTGCTGAATACCGGTGTGTCAAAACTTCCACTTACGCGGATACGGTTGTTCAAAACGTCCAGACTCATTTCAGGGGTACGGCGGGGATCGTCTAAATGAATTTTCTTGAAAGTATTGTTGATGTTTCCTTCGATCATATCGGTCACTCCGTCCTCCATGAAGTTTACCGGACCGGTGGTATGTAGCCATTGATAAAAACCACTAACCCCTGTAACCCATTGCCAGCGCTTGTTGTTTTTGCTTTTAAAAGTAATTTCTTCACTGATGGTATTCAGACGCTGCTTCTGCTCAATGGTATAAATGCTGACAGGCAGGAAATCCTGGTCCATAAACATACGGTCGTTTAAATTCTGGAATCCTGTAACAGCGCTTAAGATAAACTTTTGCGCCTGGTATTCAATATTCAAACCGGTATTGAACAGTCCACGGCGATAAGTACAATCCTGATCGTATGAAATCTTCCCTATGTAGTTTTTATATTTTTCATTCTCTTTGTCGTATCCGTCTATAGCTCCTGTATAGTAATAAGGGTATCCCCCTTCGTCATTATAATCATAGCCTATGGTGAAGTCTAGTTTTAAGTTTTCTGAAGGCAGCCAGATAGCATGTATTCGTCCGCCTCCCGCTTCCATATTATCTACTTTTTTCCCATTGAGCGAATTGCGGAAGAATCCGTCTGATCCCTCATAATAACCACCGGCGGAGAAAGCGAAACAGTCACTCCAACGGTGGTAATGGGTTAATGAAGCACTGCGGTAGTTACTTTTTGTTCCATAACTCAGTTTTACGTCTGTTCCCTGATAGGAGAATGGAGAGCGGGTATGTACCTTGATTAGTCCCCCCATGGTATTGCGTCCGTACAAGGTTCCTTGTGGACCGCGAAGAATATCAATACGTTCTATATCATAAAAATTGAAATCAAATGCAGATTTGTCAATGTAAGGGATATTGTCCACATACAAACCTACCGCAGGAGTATTGATACGCGATCCGATTCCCCGGATGTAAATGGCTGAGGTGAGTCTTGAACCATAGTCGGGCATAAAGAAATTGGGTACCAGTGAACTCACGTTCTTTAAAGTGGTGATTTGGTTTGCTTGCATATCTTTTTGGGAGAGTAAAGATACGGCTGTAGGAAGTTCCCTTAATTTTCCGGTTTCTTTAGGTGAAGCGATAACTACCACCTCTTCTATATCAATGACTTTTGTAGTGTCCTTAGGCAGCGTGTTGATATCTTCAGCAAAAGTTGTTGCAGCCAGCAGGCAGGATGTAATGAATAAAATGTTTTTTCTCATATTTATTGTTTGGTTTTATTTGATACATCACGGATAACCAGAGTTGCTACAAGTTTCTACCAGGCGGAAAATTTATATATTCCACTCTGTATAATCCATGATGGAGAATGATTCCGGCTGCAAAGTAACGGTAAACCTGATATGTGTGCAATCCTAATAAATGAGGATTTTATATTCTGTCTGCTTCAATGTAGCCATTCATCACAGCATAAACGGTAAGACCGGAAACAGACTTGATGCCCAGTTTTTCAGTAATGTTCTTGCGGTGGGAGATAACAGTGGTCAGGCTGATATTAAGTTTGTCGGCTATCTCTTTGTTGATAAGTCCTTTGGTGATAAGTATCAATACTTCTATTTCCCGGACAGACAATTCATGTTCCGTTTTTTCTATGTGCATTGCTTTATCTGCTGCTTGTTTTCTTGCCTGATGTCCATATTGGCGCAATTGATGGATGTCTTTTATCAAAGAACCTTCATATTGGTAGTTAGTCAGTTTGGGAACTCCGGAGATTTGAGGCTTGTTGTCACCTCCTGCTATTACAATTGTTTTTGGTTTAAGATGTAAAAAGAAGGAAGTATGTTCAAATTAGATTTGGGCAGAGATAAAATAATGGGCATACATGTCCGGTGTGTCATCCGTCAGCTCACCAAAGGAATGGAATACACGGATAGTAGCCATTGGAATGATATCTTCCAAAATGTTTTTTAACCCCAGGCAAGTGAGGGTATTTGGGTCTACTATGGCTATTTCGGGATGATGCATGATGTTTTCTTTGGTGCAAAGATACATATCTTTTATAAAAAACAGATTCATAAAGACAAAGAAATCTTCTTTTAGGCAACATCACCAATCATTTATTTGTAGGGGCGCATTTGAATGCGCCCGCATATGTGCTGTAAATCATTTTCGGATAGGTTCAATCTGTCATTACTCCTAAATAAGTGGCTGCTGCTTCAGCACATTTTTCTCCATCGATACCTGCTGAAACAATTCCTCCGGCGTAACCTGCTCCTTCTCCACAAGGAAATAACCCATTGACAGTGACATGTTGCAGTGTCTCATTATCTCGCAGGATCCGTACCGGAGCCGACGTGCGTGTTTCTACACCAATCATCACTGCTTCATTGGTCAGGAAGCCATGGCTGCTCTTTCCGAATTGTTGGAAACCTTTGCTCAAACGGTCGGTAATGAATGCAGGCATCCAAAAATGCAGGGGAGAGGAAACTAATCCCGGACTATACGAACTGTCGGGTAAATCATAGCTTAGTTTTTTGCGGGTGAAGTCCACCATTCGTTGTGAAGGTGCGGTTTGGCGCATATTGCCTTGCTGCCAGCAGGAGGCCTCCAATGCTTCTTGGAAATACATCATGGTTAATGGACAATGGTCGGTAGTCCATTGACCATGATTTTTATTAGTGGCTTTTAATTCTTCACTTTTCGTTTTTAATTCTTCTGTAAAAAGATTATTTTCCGCCAGATCTTCCGGCCTGATTTCTACCACCATGCCGGAGTTGCTCCATTTGGAGCCGCGGTTGCTGGGACTCATGCCGTTTACTACAATCTGATGCGGACCGCTTGCGGCAGGAACAACAAATCCTCCCGGACACATACAAAAACTATAGACACCACGTCCTTCTACTTGTGTCACAAAGCTATATTCAGCGGCAGGCAGATACTTTCCACGTCCGTTTTTATTATGATATTGTATTTGGTCAATCAGCATGGACGGGTGTTCCAAACGTACTCCTACTGCAATTCCTTTGGTTTCCATCTCTATACCATTGTCATACAACCACCGATACACATCCCGTGCGGAATGTCCGGTAGCCAGAATAACAGGTCCTTTGAAAGTCTTTCCGGTATTTGTTTCTATACCTGTGATTTTGTTTTTTTCTATAATAAGGGAATCCATTCGTGTTTCGAAATGCACTTCACCACCACATTCTATGATGGTATTCCGCATATTTTCAATCACACGCGGCAACTTGTCTGTACCGATGTGGGGATGGGCATCTGCCAGGATGGAGGTACTGGCGCCATGTTGGCAGAATACATTCAGAATTTTGTTCACATTCCCTCGCTTTTTGCTTCGGGTATAGAGTTTGCCGTCTGAATAGGCTCCTGCTCCTCCTTCTCCGTAACTGTAGGTGCTTTCAGTGGCAACTTTGTGCTCACGGCTGATACGGGCGATATCTATTTTTCTATCGCGTACATTCTTACCTCGTTCCACTACGACAGGCCGGAGTCCTAACTCTATTAATCGCAAAGCAGCAAAAAGTCCGCCCGGTCCTGCTCCCACGACAATGACTTGTGGTTTCCCATCTACCTTATTATATATAGTACGGGTGAACTCCTCATCTTGTGGCATTTCATTAATATATAGGCGTATTTTCAAATTTACATAGATGGTGCGTTGACGTGCGTCTATGCTCCTTTTTAAGATGCGAAGGGCATGGATGGTACGTATATCCAATCCCTTGTCATGTCCGATGAACTGTTTCAGTGACTGATCGATGGCTGCTTGTTCAGGCAAGACTCTTATTTGAAATTCCTGTATCATGGTTCTTATTTGGATTGTTCGCCTTCCGGCATTAATTTTTTACGGTAATAAGAATTGGCGGTATATAGTGCGGCGGCAGGGTTGTGTCCTGTCACACGGTCTTTGGTCACTAAAGTTGTAGTATAGGCATTAGAGTACTTGTAGAATAAACTGTCATGTCCCACACATAGTCCGATAACCACGTTCAACTCTGTATATGCTTGGTTGAGAAGGCGTGCTTGTAGGATAGGGTTACACATTGCCGCACCGATTTTTTCACATTCTTTGGGGATTCCGATAGAGGATTTGGCTATTCCGGCTACTTTGCAGATTACTGAATATACCTCAAAGCCGTTAGCACGGAGGATGCGGGCAAAAATACGGGCTTCATTCACCAGTCCGATACAATAGGCAATTCCTAGTTTTTTATATCCCATCTTGCGTGCGAAAGTCATGATTTCTTCCACACGGGTTAATCGGCAGTAACCTTCATATTCCACTTCGGCACTGGCTGCCATTATCTTGTTGTTGTCGTTATATTGTTTCAACGCCCATTCCAAATCTTCTTGTTCCAAATGGGTAGTCAGACAAAATTCAGGGTAAGTGCGCTCTTTGAACTTGCAGTTCTGTGTGCCGCAGTCTATGCAGGTCGGGGGGTATGATTGTTCTTTTGTCATTTTATATCATTATTCAAATTAAGTTTTCTCTTATTTATCTCATCCAAACAAAGCCCGGAACGCTTCTTCTACCTTCCTTACCGGAATGATTTCTATCTTTAATTTTGATGTATCCATTCCTTGCAAATTATGTTTCGGTATAAGAATTTGTTTGAAACCTAATTTCTCTGCTTCTCCGATGCGTTGCTCAATACGGTTTACAGGTCGGATCTCACCACTCAGTCCTACTTCACCCGCCATGCAGGTGTCACGTTCTATTTCCGTATCCATATTGCTGGATAGAATGGCACTGATGACAGACAGGTCGATGGCCGGATCATTCACTTTCAATCCACCTGCGATATTCAAAAAGACATCTTTTTGTGCCAGTTTGAATCCTACCCGTTTTTCAAGTACTGCCAGAAGCATGTTCATACGTCGTAAATCAAATCCGGTGGCAGAACGTTGCGGATTCCCATATACTGCCGAACTGACTAAAGCCTGTGTTTCAATCAAGAAAGGGCGGACTCCTTCTATGGCAGAGGCGATAGCAACCCCGCTCATCCCGTCATGGTCTTGGCTAAGCAACAGTTCGGACGGGTTGCTCACTTGGCGCAAACCGTTTTGGCGCATTTCATAAATGCCCAGTTCGGCGGTGCTTCCGAAACGGTTCTTGATGCTGCGGAGAATGCGGTACATATAATGTTGGTCACCTTCAAATTGCAATACGGTGTCTACAATATGTTCCAGTACCTTGGGGCCGGCAATGCTTCCTTCTTTATTGATATGGCCGATCAGAATGACCGGCGTATTTGTTTCTTTGGCAAATTTTAAAATAGAAGCGGAACATTCACGTACCTGTACCAAACTGCCGGGAGAAGAGTCTATCGTTTCGGTTGAGATGGTTTGAATAGAGTCGATGATCACTAAATCGGGTCGTGTATTCTTGATATGGACGTAAATCTGCTCCAACGAAGTTTCACAGACTATCAGGCAGTCGGAAGAATTATGCGGGATACGGTCTGCACGCAGTTTTAATTGCCGGGCACTCTCTTCTCCCGATATATACAATACTTTTTTGTCAGGCAGATGAAGTACGGTTTGCAGCACCAAAGTGGATTTGCCTATCCCCGGTTCACCGCCCAGTAGAACGAGTGATCCCGGTACTAAACCGCCTCCCAATACCCGGTTCAGTTCTTCGTCGTGCATATCAATTCGAGGTTCGTCCCCTCCGGTAATGTCATTCAGTGTGACAGGCTTGCTTTTTACGGATTCCAGGCCGGATACCGGTCTTTTGTTTGCAGGTTCCTTGCGTATAATTTCTTCTACGTATGTGTTCCATGCACCGCAAGACGGACATTTCCCTACCCATTTGGGTGAATCCTGCCCACAGTTGGTGCATACATATACAGTCTTTTCCTTTGCCATATTCTTACGGGATAATTAAAACAGCGCAACTTGAGGCTGAATTTGTACAAAGGTAAGGAAATAGTTCTGCATATCAACATGGGCAGGATAAAAAAGTTTTGTCTTATTTCTGCTTTAATAAAAAGCATTCTTATATTTTATCGCAAAAAAATGGGAAATTGTGATAGATTGTAGGAAATTGTTTTTATATTTGCATCGTTCAAATAAAAAACAGAAGAAGAACAATAATAAAATGACGATATACTATCTCCATACAACCACCACATTAGGGATGGGGCACATGACAACTACAATGTCCACATCCACAACAATGACCCCTCGGGGTTAAGGATAGTATATGTGTTTCTACGTGATACACGCTTACGGACGTAAGCAAAACAAGCTTTTAATTTTATTTTTTTAGTGTAAACAGATACAGTTTCTTTTCGTTGTCATGCTGGGTGAAACAAAAGTAGATTCTTTACCGGACTTGAAATGGCTCGGAGGACAGAATGGCAAAAGAAGCTGGAATAAAAATAGATAATTGCATGAAAGTTATGAAATTCGGCGGGACATCCGTAGGTTCCGTGAACAGCATTTTAAGCGTCAAACAGATAGTAGAGGCAGTTGAAGAGCCCGTAATTGTAGTTGTGTCGGCATTGGGCGGTATAACTGACAAGTTAATCAATACTTCGCAGATGGCTGCCAATGGGGATTCCGCATACGAGAAAGAATACCGTGAAATTGTGAATCGTCACATTGAAATGGTATATACCGTAATTCCGGCAGGTAATGAGCGTACTGTTTTATTGGATAAGGTCAATGAATTGTTGAGTGAACTGAAGGATATTTTTCAGGGAATTTATCTGATAAAGGACTTGTCGTCTAAAACGTCGGCTACTATTGTAAGTTATGGTGAGCGCTTGTCGTCTATTATTGTAGCTTCGTTGATAAAGGGGGCTGTATGGTATGACTCCCGCAACTTCATTAAGACTGAAAAAAAACATGCCAAACATATTCTGGATTCCGAACTGACCACTCGCTTGGTTAAAGAAACTTTCCAGAAATTACCGGAAGTGGCATTGGTTCCCGGATTTATCTCTACTGATAAGAACAGTGGTGAAGTGACCAATTTGGGACGTGGCGGTTCAGATTATACCGCTTCTGTCATAGCTGCGGCACTGAATGCGGATAGCTTGGAAATATGGACGGATGTGGATGGTTTCATGACGGCAGACCCGCGTGTAATCAGTACGGCCTATACCATTAATGAGTTGAGCTATGTGGAAGCGATGGAGCTTTGTAACTTTGGAGCGAAGGTGGTTTATCCGCCGACTATTTATCCGGTATGTCATAAGAATATTCCTATTCTGATTAAGAATACATTCAATCCTCAAGGCGAGGGAACTATCATAAAGCAGGAAGTGAATTCCGGTTCTAAAGCCATTAAAGGTATCTCATCCATCAATGATACGAGTTTGATTACGGTTACCGGTCTGGGAATGGTGGGAGTGATCGGAGTGAATTTCCGGATTTTTAAAGCATTGGCACAAAATGGCATCAGCGTGTTTATGGTATCGCAGGCATCTTCCGAGAACAGTACTTCTATCGGTGTGCGTAATCAAGATGCGGCACTGGCTTGTGAAGTGCTGAATGAGGAATTCTCCAAAGAAATAGAAATGGGGGAAATCAGTCCGGTTGTTGCCGAAATGAATTTGGCTACCATTGCCATTGTCGGTGAGAACATGAAACATACACCGGGCATCGCCGGTAAGCTGTTCGGGACTTTAGGCCGTAACGGCATTAGTGTGATTGCTTGTGCGCAAGGTGCTTCGGAAACCAATATCTCTTTCGTGGTAGAATCCAAGTCACTGCGCAAATCATTGAATGTGATTCATGATTCGTTCTTCCTGTCCGAATATCAGGTGCTGAACCTTTTTATCTGCGGTACAGGTACGGTAGGAGGCAGTTTGATAGAGCAAATCCGTTGTCAGCAACAAAAGTTGATGCAGGAACGCGGTTTGAAGCTGAAAGTGGTAGGTATAGCCGATGGACATCATGCGTTGTTTACCCGTGCAGGCGTAGACCTGTCACATTATAAGGAAGAGTTGGCAGAGAAAGGAATGCCTTCGTCCACCCAGGTGTTGCATGACGAGATTATAGGTATGAATATATTCAACTCTGTGTTTGTGGATTGTACAGCCAGTGCAGTAGTTGCATCCTTATATAAAGATTTTCTGATGAATAATATTTCGGTGGTAGCGGCCAACAAAATTGCCGCTTCTTCCGAATACTCCGTTTATAGCGAACTGAAACAAATAGCCCGCCGTCGCGGTGTAAAATTCTTGTTTGAAACCAATGTAGGTGCAGGGCTACCCATTATCAACACAATCAATGACTTGATAAACAGCGGAGACAAGATATTGAAAATAGAGGCGGTATTGAGCGGTACGCTGAATTACATCTTTAACAAAATCAGCGCGGACATTCCTTTCAGCAAGACCATCAAAATGGCACAGGAAGAGCGCTACTCGGAACCCGATCCGCGTATTGACCTGAGTGGCAAGGATGTGATTCGTAAACTGGTTATTCTGGCTCGTGAAGCCGGATATAAATTGGAACAGGAAGATGTGGAAAAACATCTTTTTGTACCGAATGATTTCTTTGAAGGCCCGTTGGAGGAGTTCTGGAAGAAAGTACCTTCCCTGGATGCGGATTTTGAATCACGCCGTCAAAAGCTGGAGGATGAAAACAAACGCTGGCGTTTTGTAGCCAAACTGGAAGATGGGAAAGGCAGTGTGTCTTTGCAGGAAGTGGACAGCAAACATCCGTTCTATGGTCTGGAAGGCAGCAACAACATTATTCTGCTTACAACCGAGCGATATAAAGAGTATCCGATGATGATACAAGGATATGGGGCCGGTGCCAGTGTGACTGCCGCCGGAGTATTTGCCGATATCATGAGCATCGCTAATATTTAGGCTTATGAAACATATTATTATTTTAGGCGACGGTATGGCCGACTGGCCTGCCGAATCACTGGGAAACAAAACATTGCTGCAATACTCCAGTACACCTTATATGGATAAGTTGGCCGCTATGGGACGTACCGGGAGGTTGGTTACAGTTGCTCCCGGATTTCATCCGGGTAGTGAAGTGGCGAATATGTCTGTTATGGGCTATAATTTACCGAAGGTGTACGAAGGCCGTGGGCCGTTGGAAGCAGCAAGCATCGGGGTGGAGTTGCAACCGGGCGATATGGCTATGCGTTGTAACATTATCTGCATCGAAGATGAGAAGATAAAAAATCACTCCGCCGGACATATCACTACCGAAGAAGCTGATGTGCTGGTTAGATATTTGGAAGAAAAATTGGGTTCTGACCGGATTCATTTCTATACCGGTGTACAATATCGCCATTTGTTGGTGATAAAAGGGGGAAATAAACAATTGGACTGCACCCCGCCCCATGATGTGCCTTTGCAGCCTTTCCGTCCGCTCATGGTGAAGGCGGAAGTACCGGAGGCGCAGGAAACAGCCGGATTGATAAATAATCTTATCCTGGCTTCCCAGGAATTGTTGGCAGATCATCCGGTTAATCAAAAACGTATAGCCGAAGGCAAAGATCCTGCTAATAGTATCTGGCCTTGGAGTCCGGGGTATCGCCCGCAGATGGAACCTCTCTCCGGGAAGTATCCGGCCATAAAGAAAGGGGCTGTTATTTCAGCGGTGGACTTAATCAATGGCATAGGACATTATGCAGGATTACGCCGTATTGCTGTAGAGGGGGCTACCGGTTTATATAATACGAATTATGAGAATAAGGTAGCTGCGGCATTGGAAGCATTGAAGACGGACGACTTTGTGTATCTGCATATTGAGGCCAGTGATGAGGCCGGTCACGAAGGAGATTTTAAGTTGAAGCAGTTTACTATTGAAAATCTGGACAAACGTGTTGTAAGACCTGTTTATGAAGCAGTGAAGGATTGGGATGAGCCTGTGGCTATCGCCGTGCTTCCGGATCATCCTACGCCTTGCGAACTCCGTACCCATACGGCCGAACCTGTGCCTTTCCTTATCTATTATCCCGGTATAGAACCGGACTGTGTGCAGACCTTTGATGAAGTGGCATGTGTGGAAGGCAGTTATGGAATATTGAAAGAAGATGAGTTTATGAATGAATTTATGAAAAAATAATGTGGCAGTTTGCTAATTTGCCCCAATGGCAACCCTCCATGCAAAGCCCTTGGCACATTAGCACATTGACGCATTGAAAAATTGTTTACTATGAAATATTACAGTACGAATCACCAGGCTTCCGATGCTTCTCTGGAAGAAGCTGTAGTGAAGGGGCTGGCTTCTGACAAAGGTTTGTATATGCCCGAGGCCATCAAGCCATTGCCGCAAGAGTTTTATGATCAGATTGAGAATCTGTCGTTTCAGGAAATTGCTTATCGCGTGGCCGATGCTTTCTTCGGTGAGGATGTTCCTGCTGAAACACTGAAGCAGATCGTTTATGATACATTGAGTTTTGATGTTCCTGCCGTAAAGGTAAAGGATAATATTTACTCTTTGGAACTGTTTCATGGTCCTACATTGGCATTTAAAGATGTAGGTGGACGTTTCATGGCCCGTTTGTTGGGCTACTTCATTAAAAAAGAAGGGCAAAAGCAGGTGAATGTACTGGTTGCGACTTCGGGGGATACCGGTAGTGCTGTAGCCAATGGCTTCCTCGGAGTGGAAGGTATTCATGTGTATGTGCTTTATCCGAAAGGAAAAGTCAGTGAAATTCAGGAAAAGCAGTTCACTACTCTGGGGCGGAATATCACAGCGTTAGAAGTGGACGGTACTTTTGATGACTGTCAGGCATTGGTTAAGAATGCGTTTATGGATGCTGATTTGAATGCGCACATGAAGTTGACTTCTGCCAACTCCATCAATGTGGCTCGTTTCCTGCCACAGGCATTTTATTACTTCTATGCCTACGCACAGTTAAAGAAAGAAGGAAAAGCGGATCATCTGGTAGTGTGCGTACCTAGCGGAAACTTTGGTAATATCACCGCCGGACTATTTGGTAAACGCATGGGCTTGCCTGTCAAGCGTTTTATTGCAGCCAATAACCGGAATGATATTTTCTACCAATACTTACAGACCGGAAAATACAATCCTCGTCCTTCCATAGCTACTATTGCCAATGCAATGGATGTGGGAGATCCAAGTAATTTTGCCCGTGTACTGGCATTGTACGGTAACAGTCATGCTGCCATAACAGCGGATATCTCTGGTGCGACTTATGCGGATGAACAGATTCGTGAAACGGTGGGTGAGGTATATCGGGAAACCGGTTACTTGCTCGATCCGCATGGAGCCTGCGGTTATCGTGCTTTATCCGAAGGATTGTCCGCCAGCGAAACGGGTATTTTCCTGGAAACGGCACATCCGGCTAAATTCCTGGAAACTGTGGAAGGTATCATTGGAGACAAAGTGGAGATTCCCGCCAAACTGCAAGCGTTTATGAAAGGAACCAAACAAAGTGTTCCGATGGAAAAAGACTTTGAAAGTTTCAAAGGCTATTTGATGAAAGAATAGCTTTTAGAAATAGATATCTGATAAGAAAAGAGAGGGGCAAAAGTCCAAAGTAACTATCCAATGGTTCACCGTAGGGGCGGATTGAATAGTTACTTTGGGCTTGTTTACATAAAGAACAAAAAAGTTCCGTCACAGCAACGTGCTCATTACTAGTTGCTTTCTGTGTAAAAGATTCTCAAATCTCCTTCAATCGGTATGCTTCCGGCTATCGAATCCTGTTACGTATGTAACAAAAGTTTGTTCCTACCGTATCTTTCACTCCGTTTCATTTGATATTTCACTTGGGTGAAGCAACTGTTTCACTTAGGCGAAAACGGCTGTTCATCTAAGTGAAATCGCCTCTTCACTTGGGTGAAGCAACAAATGCAGATGGGCAAAAATAAGCCTTATGACGCTCTCCTGCAAGGAAGTAACCGCAACTATGGCACAGGAATTAGAACAACCGATATACGTCAAGCCGAATTTGATAGCGGAGAATGGAAAACCGTTTCAGGGGAATTTAGAATATTTTTTCACATTATATTGTTGATTTACAGAGAGATACTGCGCGTGGTCCGGAATGGTTGATGCGTGTCTTTATTTTATTTCTTCCAGCAACTTCCCGAACGAAGTGAATGTCCGTTGTTTCCCGCCCCAGGTGAGGTACAAGGTATCGGGAGCGATGACTTGTAGATGGGGCAGACCGGCAGGAACGTTTTGGGTTTGCAGACAAGTATATCCGTGACGGTTCAGTGCGTTGATAGTCCAGTGCAATAAGGTTTCGTCTGTCGCTTCCACCGTTATTTCCTGCTTTCCATTCACGGTTGGATAGTAGATGCCATGATCATAATCGCACCGGATATTACTGAGTGAGAACAGCGTGTACATCCGATGGTTCAGAATCATATCTTCCG
>ENA-ORLI01000153-ORLI01000153.1-human-gut-metagenome-genome-assembly--contig:-NODE-153-length-18324-cov-5.25924_pt1 | contig 18324 bp, 17 predicted proteins | sample MGYA00243015_ERZ508825 | MGnify/ENA primary metagenome ERZ508825 (study PRJEB26277, sample SAMN04329804) | human gut metagenome | biome: human-associated habitat | host: Homo sapiens | place: USA... | reverse complement strand
CGCTAAGCGCGGTGGATTGCCGTCATGAAAAATTAAGTAACTTAACACACATTCTCAGTAGGTTATTCCGGAAATTAGGGTAAGGGTAATTTTGCATACGATCTTCATTCAAGGCAAGAATACTGACGGAATAACCTCCTTTCTTCCTCCAAGACTACAAAACCTTTTTTCATTTAAGTTGTTGAAAGCACATTCATCAAAACCTAACTTAAATGAAAACAATCTTAAAAGCAATGTTTCTGTTGTGCGTAACCGGACTTCCCTTGTCCACTATCCATGCACAAAAAAAGAGATTATCGATGACGAAGCTCCAAACGGCATTGTCATAGTTACCATCGACAAAGCGGGCGACGAGATTATCCGCATCATGAATGAGTCACAATTGCCTTACATCCATGACCCGAAAGCTCCCCGCTTCTTATTGATGGACAAACAAGGCAAATTCGCCCTGGGTATCGGAGGGTATGTCCGTGCCACCGGCGAGTATGATTTTGGAGGTATTGTGGATGATATTGACTTTGTTCCTGCCAACATTCCAAGCAGTAGTAAAATCAAAAATCAATTTCAGATGGATGCCAGTACGGCTACTATCTTTCTGAAATTGGTCGGACACACCCGGCTATTGGGTGACTTCACAGTCTATACAGCCGGAAATTTCCGAGGAGGAGACAAAACATTCCAGCTACGGCATGCTTATATGGCATTCCGAAATATACCGGTGGGATATACTTACGGCGGTTTCATGGACTTAGGCTCCCTCCCCTCCACCATAGACTTCCAGGGGCCCAACGGTGCCACGTTCTACCGCGCTACACAATTGTCATATACTTATAAAGGGCTGAAAGACTTTCGTTTCCAAGCTTCCATCGAGGCGCCTGCCGTTGACGGCACAACAAGCAGCCAATTCGAAATTGCCCAGCAACGCATGCCGGACTTCACAGCTTCGGCACAATACAGTTGGAACAGCAGCAGTCATCTGCGTGTAGGAGGTATCATCCGCAGCATGACATATACCAGCACGGAAAGGGACAAGGCTTCCAGCGTCACCGGATACGGTGTACAAGCCTCAACGACCTTTAACCTCGGTAAAAAATGGCAGGCATTCGGACAAATCAACTATGGTAAAGGTATCGGGCAATACCTGAATGACATCAGTAATCTGAACGTCGATATTGTCCCCAATCCCGAAAAGGAAGGCAAAATGCAGGCATTGCCCATGCTGGGCTGGTATGCAGGTCTACAATATAACATTTCTCCAAAGGTATTCCTTTCAAGCACTTACAGCATGTCCCGCCTTTACTCTGAAGACGGTTATCCCAACGACCTGCCAAGTACCTACCGCTACGGACAGTATTTCGTAGCCAACGTATTCTGGAACGTAACCCCGAACATGCAGGTAGGCGCTGAATATCTGCGTGGCTGGCGCACCAACTTCGACAATTCCACCAACCATGCCAACCGTATGAACCTGCTTGTACAGTATTCTTTCTAATCCAATATAAAATAAGAAAGAAGCCGCCTCAAATCGATATTTGAGACGGCTTCTTAATATATAAAGGTAGGATTGTGAAATCAGAACTTATAGTCAACACCAAGACCAAACACTTTATTAGTACGGCTATAAACATTCTTGGTGGTTTCACTTATCTTCTTTGTATAATCATCATAGTTTGTCCAAAAATAGGCTATATTCATAGTCAAATGCTTTGTCATTTTGATGGCAGCACCAAACCCCAGTGAATAAGAGTCACATGAAAAACTTATATCACTCTGAAAATCATCAGCCAAGCCATAATCTGTACGCTGATAACCACCACTGATGGTCAGCTGTTTAGCTATATCCCATTCTGCACCAATCAAAATTTCATGTGTGCCATGCTTCAACGCTTTCTGCTTATCATTGGCCATCCCTGCCGCTTTATCAAAAAAATGGTGATGTTCCAGCGTTGCACGAAGCGTAGGAAGGAATTCATAACCAACAGCTGCAGTCAATAATGCAGGGATATCACTCGGAGTATTCACACCATCCTTATAGTCAGCCAAAGGATTCCCTTCATCTCCCATAGCAGTTCCCATTGCACGCACTTCAGCTTTTTTGGTTTTATTTTCGAGATTAAGACTTGTCATAAACTCGTACTTCAACCCAATATTCCATTTGCCCAACTTCACATCAGCTCCCAAGATAGGGGTCAATCCCCAGCCGGTCTGGTCGCAGTCTAAATCGATACCAACCAATTCCATGCCACCATAAGTAGGAATATTACTGTGTGCTGTTGCAGTCAGAAATCCTTCATACCCACCGGTAAAATAATTCATACGTCCACCGGCAAACACACCTAACCAATCATTAACTTGATACGACAACCCCAATTGCACACCATAAATAAACTGGCTTCCATCCATTGCACTATTGATAGAATACATATTGGGAGTGATTTGACCACCCGAAATAGTATGGACTTGTCCCATCACCATTGAATCGAACATACCCAAACCATCATCAAACGATGCCTTACCGCCACCACCTACAACAGCAAAGCTACCGGAAATAGTCCAGTCTCCTTTTTTATATGCACCTTGAAAACTAGGAATGAAAGGAGCAGAAGCTTTTCCTTTATAATAACGTGTATTCCCATCTTCAATAAACAAGGGAAATGTCGCTTTTATGTTACGGGTCTGATAAGCACTTTGTCCATTCAAAGACAAATAGAGACCATCTTCCGGCAAGAAGGCCAAACCGGCCGGATTAGAATAGACACCGTCAATATCAATGGAAGCACCACGCGCTAACATTCTAGAAAAGATACATGCTGATTTGTATTTGTTAGGATACCACCCGCAAAAGTTGGAATTGAAACGATTAACATCGCAATGCCAATCAACGAAAATTTTCTCATCTAAATCTTTTTTAATTGTTTTCGGGCGCAAAGGTACAATAATATTGCACATGAAAAAGAATTTTGTGCATAAAGTTATCCTAATATAGAACTTTAATTGAAATACCAAATAGTTTCTGATGAAACAAATAGAAATAATTATCATTTTATGAATCCTTCCGGCCACTGAACCATATCAACTTTCCACTTGTTATCTCCCTATAATTATGTAACATTTTAAAAAACAACAAATCCCATGGCATACACTATCGCATTTTTTGGCAGCAAACCTTATGATGAAGCGTCTTTCAATGAAAAGAACAAGGAATATAGTTTTGAGCTCCGCTACTATAAAGGGCATCTCAACAAGCACAACGTTATTTTAACCCAAGGCGTAGATGCAGTCTGTATCTTCGTGAACGACACGGCCGATGCCGAAGTTATCCGTCTGATGGCGGACAATGGTGTGAAATTATTGGCGTTGCGCTGCGCCGGCTACAACAATGTAGATTTGAAAGCGGCTGCCGACTGTGGCATTACCGTAGTGCGCGTCCCCGCCTATTCCCCTTATGCCGTGGCAGAGTATACCGTTGCCCTAATGTTATCCCTCAACCGTAAAATCCCACGAGCCACCTGGCGGACACGGGACGGAAATTTCTCGCTGCACGGGCTTCTGGGCTTCGACATGTACGGAAAGACAGCAGGCATCATCGGTACGGGAAAAATTGCCAAGAAACTGATATGTATCCTGCGCGGATTCGGCATGAATATCCTTGCCTACGACCTCTATCCCGACTATAATTTTGCCCGTGAACACCAAGTGGTATATACTAGCCTGGATGAGCTTTATCACAATTCGGATATCATCTCCCTGCACTGCCCGCTGACTGAGCAGACCAAATATCTCATCAACGACTATTCCATCAGTAAAATGAAGGACGGAGTAATGATTATCAATACCGGACGTGGACAACTCATCCATACCAACGCCCTGATTGAAGGACTGAAAAACAAGAAAATCGGCTCTGCCGGCCTGGATGTGTACGAAGAGGAAAGCGAATATTTCTATGAAGACCAATCGGACAAAATCATTGATGACGATACCCTGGCGCGGCTACTGTCCTTCAATAATGTCATCGTCACTTCGCACCAGGCCTTTTTCACACGCGAGTCACTGGCACACATTGCATCGATAACGTAGCAGAACATCATAGACTTCATGAACCATAAGCCACTGGAGAACGAGGGCAGTGCATAGTCCACTCATTTATAAATTATTAGACATCAGTTTTTAAACTTTATAGCTTTCCAAAGCGTTACTAGTACATAAACCATTTTAAGAAAAGGAATAAATTATGAAAAAAGTTATAGATAAATCAGACAGCAGAGGTCATTCCCTATATGATTGGCTTGACAGCCACCACACCTTCAGTTTTGACGAGTATTACAATCCCCGCCGGATGAATTTCGGCGCCTTGCGTGTACTGAACGACGACCGTGTGGCTCCGGGAAAGGGCTTCGGCACACATCCTCATAAAAATATGGAAATCATCTCCATTCCCCTGAAAGGGAAACTGAAACATGGGGACAGTCATCAGAACAGCCGCGTCATCACTCCGGGAGATATACAAACCATGAGCGCCGGCACCGGCATCTACCACAGCGAAATGAACGGCAGTGACACTGAAGCGGTAGAATTCCTGCAAATCTGGGTGATGCCCGAAAAGCTGAACACACCACCCGCATACCAGGACTTCGACGTACGTCCACTCCTGCGCAAAAATGAAATGGCACTAATAGTATCCCCTGACGGCGATGCTCCTGCCAGACTGCTACAACAGACCTGGTTCTCTATCGGTGAAATAGAAGCCGGAAAGAAGATTGACTACCACATGCACCAATCGCATTCCGGTGTATACATCTTCGTAATGGAAGGTGAAGTCAAAGTGGACGGCACAATACTCTCACGCCGTGACGGAATGGGAGTATACGAAACCGGCAGTTTTGAGCTGGAAACATTGAAAGACTCTCACATTCTCTTCATAGAAGTACCGATGTAGCGTGCTTTTGCATAAAATAACAGCTTAAACCGGAAGTTTGTGTAGCGTTTTTTGTAATATTGCGCTATAATTCAATCCGTAAATGAAACTTGATTACATCTACCATAGCGGCTTCGCGATTGAAGCGGACGGAGTGACGGTCATTATCGATTACTATAAAGATTCCTCGGAAGAGGTTTTCAATAAAGGTATCGTGCACGACTATCTCTTGGAAAAGCCGGGCGTACTCTACGTACTATGCTCGCATTTCCATCCCGACCACTTCAATCGCGAAGTTCTTTCATGGAAAAAACTGCGGCCCGACATCCGCTACATATTCTCCAAAGACATCCTGAAGCACCGCCGCGCCTCAGCGGAAGATGCCACCTACATCAATAAGGGCGACACCTACGAAGACGAACATATCCGTATCCAGGCCTTCGGTTCTACCGATGTGGGTATCTCCTTCCTGATAAACCTGCAGGGCAGACGGCTGTTCCATGCCGGTGACCTGAACAACTGGCACTGGAGCGAGGAATCTACTCCGCAGGAAATACGCAAGGCCGAAGGTGACTTTCTGGCCGAAGTGAGAGAGCTGCAGCAAACTGCACCTGCCGTAGATGTAGCCATGTTTCCGGTGGACAGCCGTATCGGAAAAGATTATATGCGTGGAGCAGAACAATTCGTGGAACGAATAAAAATCACTATATTTGTACCGATGCACTTCAGCGAAGATTATCAGGGAGGCAACGCCTTCCGGCAGTTTGCCGAGAGCAAGGGATGCCGCTTTCTGAGCATTGCACACCGTGGTGAAAGTTTCGAACTCCCCAACTTGTAGCCCATAATTCGTAAATTAATAATTAAAACACATACTATTATGAAAAATTTGACACAACTTCTTTTTACACTGTTTTGCCTGTGTCTGCCGACCATGCTGCAGGCGCAGGATAGGGACGACAGTAAATATCTGGCCGGTGCCGTTCCCGAGGTGGACGGTAAAGTGGTATTCACCAAAGAATTCAGCATCCCCGGCATGTCTCAGGATGAAATCTACGAACGTCTGCTCGGCTGGATGGATGCCCGTCTGAAAGAGAATGAAAATAACAGCCGTGTAGTATTCTCAGACAAAGAGAAAGGACAAATTGTAGGTATCGGGGATGAATGGATTGTATTCAGTTCTACGGCTCTGTCATTAGACCGTACCAAAATCCTTTACCAGCTGACTGTGACCTGCCAACCCGAAAAGAGCGTGCTCGAAGTAGAGAAGATACGGTTTAACTACCGCGAAGGAAAAGAAAAATATACCGCCGAGGAGTGGATTGTAGACAAGTATGCCTTGAACAAGGCGAAGACCAAACTGGTACGCGGACTTGCCAAGTGGCGCAGAAAAACCCTAGACTTCGTTGAAGACCTTTGCCTGGGAGCAGCAGTAGCATTGAGCGCCACCACTGCCAAAGCTCCGGTAGAAGAAAAGAAGGAAGAAAAGAAAGAGGTGAAGGCTGTCGTCAATTCCGGTCCGACGGTAATCACCCCGAAGAAACAAGTTACCGTGGAACCTGCCCAGGCTGCTGAAAAGGCATCCGAAGGCATCGTGAAAGATGCCCAAGTCATCGAAGTGCCCCAAGTCAAGAAACCTGCCGCACTGGTTCCTGCCCAAAAGAGCCAGCAGCAAGAATACAAGACCATAGCCCCCGAGCAATTGTCAGCCGATGCCATCCAGACCGGAGCAGGCAAATTGGTTATCGTCATCGGCCAAGAGCCTTTCAACATGACCATGATGACAGCAAACTCCGGAGGTTCTTTGGGCAAAGCCAACGGCAAACCAGTTGTATTCAGCATACTGTCGCCCGACCAGCCGTATGAACAAATGGAAAAAGCAGAAAGCTATACCATCCGTTTCTATCCTACGGGACAGACAGAGCCTACGGTCATTCTGGAATGTAAGAAACTGCCTTCACCGGCAACGATGGAAGGTATGCCACGCACGTATGTAGGCGAAATTCTGAAAGCAATGGTCAAATGCCCGCACACGCAGACTGCAAATTGTAAATAATCAAATCAGAAATAAACAAATGGAAATAAAAAGTAAATTCGACCATTTTAATATCAATGTCACCAACCTGGAACGTAGCATCGCATTCTACGAAAAGGCACTGGGGCTGAAAGAACATCATAGGAAAGAGTCGTCCGACGGCGCTTTCACCCTGGTCTATCTGACCGACGGCAGTACCGGCTTTCTGCTGGAACTGACCTGCTTGAAGGAGCACCCACAAGCCTACGAATTAGGAGAGAACGAGAGTCACCTCTGCTTCCGCGTATCCGGCAATTACGACGCCATACGCCAATACCATAAGGAAAACGGATGGGTATGTTTCGAAAACACAGCAATGGGACTGTACTTTATCAATGACCCGGATGACTATTGGATTGAGGTACTGCCGGAGAAATGATATTTTACATCACTAAAACAACGAAATATATGAGTATAGAAGAAGCGATGATGGGTGGTATTGTCTTCAAAGGCAAAAAGGACAACCCTAAAAAAGAAAACAAGAAAAAGACGAAAGCCAAGAAGAAAACCTACATTACCGGGCATCACGGTTCCGCCTCAGCCAAAATGAAAGCAGAAATCCGCCGCAAACGCGCTAACAGACATAAGAAATGATAAATACAGCCTTATTGCCTGCCGACAAGGACCCGATGGGCGCAGCCATAGCCGATTACTTTAAACGGCATAAAGCCGACCGCCTACGCGTGTTCTCTTCACAATTCGATGAGGACGAAATTCCCGTCGAAGAGCTATTCCGCACAGAAAAGCAAATGCCCTTGCTGGAGCGTACTGCTCTGCAAATGGCGACCGGAAAGATTCTGGATGTGGGTGCCGGTAGCGGTTGCCATAGCCTTACCCTGCAAGAAGCCGGAAAAGAGGTCCATGCCATCGACATTTCCCCGCTTTCCGTGGAGGTGATGAAGCAGCGAGGTGTGCGTAGCGTATCACAAACCAATCTGTTCAATGAACAGTTTGCCGATGAATACGACACTATCCTGATGCTGATGAACGGTTCCGGCATTATCGGAAAGTTGGAGAATCTGCCTGATTTTTTCCGGAAGATGAAGCTGCTGCTCCGGCCTGGAGGCTGCGTTTTAATGGATTCCAGCAACCTGAGCTATCTGTTCGAAGAGGAAGATGGCAGTATTGTTATCGACCTTGCCGGTGATTACTACGGAGAGGTAGACTTCCAGATGCAATACAAGAATGTCAAAGGCGACTCCTTTGACTGGCTCTACATCGACTTCCAAACCTTGAGCTTCTATGCCGCAGAAAATGGCTTCAAAGCAGAGCTGGTGAAAGAGGGTACACATTAAGACAATCTTGCCAAACAATCCCTACAAGCAAAAATGTGAAGTGCCCCCTAAAAGTTAGACAAAAACTTTTAGGGGGCACTTCCTTTTTTATATCTTGCCTATTCCTACTATTCAGAAAGCATTCCGTCAATCTCCTTCACCAGAGAAGCAAATTCTTCAGGGTTATACAGACGTGTCAGCTTCACAATACGCCCTTCCTTATCAATCAGGACATTGCGTGTGATACCTGCCTTGCGGAGCGCATACTTCGCAAATATATCCGCTCCCGGGTCCAGACCCAAAGGATAGGTCACTCCGGTTGACTTACCAAAAGCAATCACTTTCTCCAACGGCTCGTCACGGTCGATGCCAATCAGCATAAAATCCGGATTCGACTTATGCTTCAGCCATATATCCTTCTCAATGAAAGGCATCTCCTTACGGCACACTCCACACCAGCTTGCGGTAAACTGCAACATGACCACCTTCCCACGAAGTCCCGAAAGGGTAATGCTTTTCCCATCCGTCAGCTTCACTGTAAAATCTGGAGCCATCTCCCCTACCTTAACGATGTAGCCGGTACTGTCCGCCACTACATCCTGCGCCTTGCCTGCCATGCTGCACATAGCAAACAGACAGAAAATCAGAAATCCAACTTTTTTCATTTTATTCAATCTTTAATAAGTAAGCTGTAACTATTCAGCGAATGATATTTTATAGAATGGGCAAACAATTCCCTATAACAAAAAACTCCGAAACACTTTTAAAAAGCAGTTTCGGAGTTTTATTCTTCGAGGTACCTGGCAGATTCGAACTGCCGTACACGGTTTTGCAGACCGCTGACTAAGCCACTCATCCAAGGTACCGGTTCTTACAAGAACTCTTTATTTCTTGTTTGCGGATGCAAAGGTAGCACTTTTTTTGAAACTACCAACTATCCGCAACAACTTTTCTTCTTTTTTTTCGTCACTCCACTACACTCTGCACGCTTCTTATCATACAAATTCTTTAGTTCACAGCCACTTGCACAGCTATCACACGGATTATCATTTTCTTTGACCCTATGAAAAAAAGAATAAATACTCATGCCAATCCGCACAGCGCAGAACAACAACAATAAGGCTACTACCCACTCCTGCCAACTATTCATCATAAAAACAGACCTCCTATCTGATAAATTGCAAAAGACATCAGCCAGGCCAGCGCAGTAGTATAAAGCCCCGCAAACACGGCCCACTTCCAACTGCCCGACTCCCCTTTAATGGCTGCCAACGTGGCGATGCACGGAAAATAAATCAGCACAAACACCATGTAACCGAAAGCCACCAGGGGCGTTATCGGAATGCGTTCACCCAAGCTTACGGCATCTGCCTCGGCATCGTCGGCATAAAGCACTCCGAGCGTGCTTACCACCAGCTCCTTGGCGCCCACGCCGGAAAGGATGCCGATGCCCAGCTTCCAGTCGAATCCCAACGGTTCGATGACCGGTTCCATGGCTTTACCAATCCGGCCGATGTAGGAATTCTCCTGCTGTTCCGTCACACTTTCATATTCATCGTGGTTGGGATAATATCCCAATGCCCAGATAACGATGGATGCCACCATAATGATGCCTCCCATCTTGCGGAGATACTGCGCCCCCCTCTCCCACGCACGGCGGAAGATGGCCTCTGACGTCGGCATACGATAAGGCGGCAGCTCCATGACAAACGGCGTATCGTCTCCTTTCACCAGGAAGCGGCAGAAAAGACGTGCCATGACCACTGCCAACAGAATGCCGATGGCATAGATTACTAACAGCACAAAGCTCGCATTGTTCGGGAAGAAGGCGCCTACCAGCAATAAATAGATGGGTAGACGGGCGCTGCACGACATCAGCGGATTGATGAGCATCGTCACCAGACGGCTCTTGCGGTTCTCTATGGTACGCGAAGCCATGATGGCGGGCACATTACACCCAAAGCCCATAATCAGCGGAATGAAGGACTTTCCATGCAAACCCATCTTATGCATAATCTTATCCATGATGAAAGCGGCACGCGCCATATAGCCCGAGTCCTCCATCAAGGAAATGAAGAAATAGAGCAACAGAATATTCGGCAGGAATACAATGACGCCTCCCACACCACCGACAATACCATCCACCAGAAGGTCCTTCAGCGGTCCTTCGGACATGTTGTCGCGTATCAGGTCGCCCAATTCGCCTACCAGCCATTCAATCCCCTGCATAGGATAGTCGCCCAGCACAAAGGTGCCTTCGAACATCAGATAAAGGAAAAGGAAAAAAATGGGATAGCCCCATACGCGGTGGGTAACGATTGAGTCTATGATTTGAGTGGTCCGCGACGTATCCTGATGATTGTCAACATAGGACTCGCGCAGGGCACCGGCTATGATACCATACTTGGCATCGGTGATGGCCTGCTCGCTCTCCTCGTTCACCACCTCGGCAATCCGTGCCTCTTCCCGGTCGCGGACGGCAAGAATTTCCTTTCCGTTAGGCAGCTCCTCCACAATCTTTTTCAAGTCTTCGTCGTTCTCCAGCAGCTTGATGGCAAGGAAACGCGTGGAATATTTGTGACGAATGTTCTCATTGACGCTGATGACGCGCTTCACCTCCTCAATGCTACGCTCCAACTCTGGACCGTGATTGATGTGGATATGGCGGAAAAAGCCGCGCGGCTGTTCCACCTCTTCTTTATGGCTGCCGAAATCATGGTCGGGAACATACTCCTGATGCCAGCTGCGAAGGTCATTCAATATCTCGCTGCGTATCCTTCCTTTATGGTCGAGGAAATCGCACCCTTCGTAAATATTGATAATCACATGAAACAGCTGTTCGATGCCCTTCCCGCTACGGCTGACCGTAGGCAACATCGGGACTCCGAACAACTGGCTGAGCTTTACATAATCCAGCGTGTTTCCACTGGCTTCCAGCTCATCGTACATGTTCAGTGCAATCACCATGCGCACGTTCATGTCAATCAGCTGGGTGGTGAGATAAAGATTGCGTTCCAGATTGGAAGAGTCCACAACATTGATAATGATATCCGGCGTTTCATTGATGATGTGCCGACGAACATAGATTTCTTCAGGGGAGTAGGCCGAGAGGGAATAGGTTCCGGGAAGGTCGACAATACGGAAGTGATAGCCCTGGAAGTCAAAATACCCCTCCTTGGCATCTACCGTAACGCCACTGTAATTGCCCACATGCTCGTGCGAGCCGGAAGCGATGTTGAAAAGAGAAGTTTTACCACAGTTGGGATTTCCCACCAAAGCCACATTTATGGTGCGGCGTTTGCCGAGGGCCAGTTGCTTCAGCTCATCTTCGCCCAGATGCATGTTTTCGCCCAACCCCTCGTGGTAATCGGGCTGCACAGCCTGCTCCTTAGCTTCCTGCTCACTGATAATCTCTATCATCTCAGCCTCCTGCCGACGAAGAGAAATCTCATATCCCATTACTTTGTATTTGATAGGGTCGCGTAGTGGGGCATTCAGCAAGACCTCCACTGTTTTACCTTTAATAAATCCCATTTCCACAATCCGTTTGCGGAAACCACCGTGTCCCAGCACTTTTACGATTACACCTTTTTCACCGGTATTCAATTCGGACAAACGCATAGTCTTTCTGCCTTTCTTTTCTATTTTGGGGGCAAAGATAATACTTATGTCCGCAAGGCACAAATAATTTAGAATGTTTTTAAATAAGAGACACTAAACAATAATGCCCAGAAGGCAGAACACTACTTCCAGAGATACTAAATCGTAACTTCACCACACCTTTGTTCTTTTCTTACCACAGCTGTGGTAAGAAAAGAACAAAGGTGTGGTATGCATAAAACACAGCTGTGGTAAGATTAGCTTTTAGCAAATACGACCTTAGCCGATAGAGATTCTGAAAATAGATACTTGCAGATATGGCAATAAAAATCGTTTGCACTATCTTTGCACCACTCTATAGTTGAATATGCAGAAGGTAGTACAATACATCGAGCGCCACAAGCTCTTCTCGCTGGACGACAAGATACTTGTGGCACTGAGCGGCGGGGCGGACTCCGTGGCGTTGCTGCGCCTGCTCCTCTGCCTGGGATACACATGCGAAGCCGCCCATTGCAACTTCCATCTGCGCGGAGCGGAATCCGACCGCGACGAGCACTTTGTACGCCAGCTCTGCCTGGAGCACCGGGTGACGCTGCACACCGTCCACTTCAACACGGAGCAGGAAGCAAAGGAACGGCATATCTCCATCGAAATGGCTGCAAGGGAATTGCGCTACGCGTGGTTCGAAAAAACAAGGGAAGCATGCAGTGCAGCTGTCATTGCCGTCGCCCACCATCAAGATGACAGTGTAGAGACATTGCTGCTCAATCTGATTCGCGGTACCGGCATCAACGGATTGCGGGGTATACGCACCCGACACGGACATATAGTCCGCCCCTTGCTCTGCCTGGACAGAAAGGAAATCGTCGGTTATCTGGAAAGTATCGGGCAAGCCTACGTGACGGACAGCACCAATCTGCAGGACGAATATACCCGCAACAAAATACGCTTGAACCTGCTTCCCATGATGCAGGAGATAAACCCCTCCGTCAAGGAAAGCATCCTCAAAACGGCAGAGCATCTGGACGATGCCGCCTCTATATATAATATAGGTATAGAAGAAGCCAAACTGCGAGTCAAGACACCGGAAGGCATAAGTATCGGCGCCCTGAGGCAAGAAGCGGCACCGGAAACGGTCTTATTTGAAATTCTGCATCCGCTTGGATTCAACGCCGCACAAGTAAGGGACATCTGCCGGACATTGGAAGTACTGTCATGTAATGTCTTTTTCAGTCCCGGCTGGCGTGTAATCATAGTCCGCGGCTCTTTGTTGTTATTACTCGTACAGGAATCCGTAAAGCCGTTATTGGAAATGAAAGAGCATCCCTATGCACCGGATTTCATGATTCCACGCGACAAAGCTACCGCCTGCTTTGATGCCGACAAACTCCAGCATCCCCTATCACTGCGCCTTTGCAGGCAGGGAGACAGCTTCGTGCCCTTCGGCATGAAAGGCCGGAAGAAGGTAAGCGACTACCTGACCGACCGCAAGTTCTCCCTTCTGCGCAAAGAACGGCAATGGGTGCTTTGCTGCGGAGATGACATCATCTGGCTGGTGGGAGAACGGGTGGACAACCGTTTCAGAATAGACGAAAAAACCCGGAAAGTGTTGGTCGTATCAACCATCGACCAGTAGCCATCACAGAATGATTCTGTCCTCCTTCTGTTTCTTGAAGCAATCGGAAAGCAATACGGCAAACGGCGTGTCATACGTGCGCGCCTTCTGCGGACAGCCTTTCACACAAGCACAACATTTGATGCATTTCTCTGCAACCGTATTGCACTCGTCTCCTTTTATAATGGCTCCTGCAGGACAATGCTTCACGCAATATCCGCAATGCGTACAACGTTCCGCATCCACTTGCGGAGTACGGGGCATAGGCACCCCACTCTTACGCAACTTGACGACTCTGCGCAAAAAGCGGAGCAACGGGAAGAAAGGCTGGCGCGGACGCTGGATACGGGTCACATCCACCCCATACAGTTTCTCCATATCTTCGGCCGCCGCAATTTTAGCACGTATTTTTTCACCAAAAAGCTTTGCATACTCCAAGTCGTCCGCATCCGGACGTCCGGATGCCACCGGATATTTCTCACTGCTATAAGAGTGCTCTCCTACAAACGTAGCACCTGCAATTACCTTGAAGCCCAACTTCGTGACAAAAGCATCCAATTCCACCAAAGCCTTCTCATAGGCCCGGTTGCCGTACACCACCACAACCACGGCAGGTGCACCGTCAGCATGAAGCTCCTTCATCCGCTCCAATGCCAAAGGAGCCACATGACCGCCATATACGGGCACCGTGATGACCGCCAAAGCATGGGAAGGTACCTCCCTTTTACCCGCCGCCTCCAAGGTGAGGTCCACTTTGGAGACAGACGAAATTCCCGTTCCGTGAACAATTGCCTCTCCCACTTGTTTAGAGGTACAAGTAGGTGAAAAAGTTATCAACTGTACTTCATCTATATTCATAAACCAATCCTTCATGTTGTTGTTAATACAGCAAAGATAAAGTTTTAAATTTAAAAAAAAGATGATTTGTTTATGAAACCAAAAATATTTATTACCTTTGCACCGTTGAAACATTCTGCGACTTCTTGCTGTGGCAAGAATTGTTTATCAGATTTCCGGTTCAATAATAAATATCCCATATAAATCATATATCACAAGGTAAACTTGCCCAAGTTGCTTCCTACAACAACTGCAACTGTGCACTTATGCCTTTCAATAAAAGTAAATTTTAAACCATTCACATATATACTGTATGTATAACATCATTCAACTGAACGACAAAAATTTGTCGGAACTACAAACTATTGCCCAAGAACTGGGTATAAAAAAAACAGACTCACTCAAAAAAGAAGAACTTGTTTACAAGATACTTGACGAACAAGCTATCGCAGGCGCTACCAAGAAAGTTGCCGCCGACAAGCTGAAGGAAGAGCGTAAAGGGGAAAAGCAAAAACGCTCGCGCGTCACTGTAAAGACCGTAAAAAAGGAAGGTGCCGACAAAGTGTTCTCAGCCAATAAAAACGGAGACCTCACCAAAGCCAAAACAGAGGAAGCACCGGCTGCGAAAGAACAACCCAAAACTGTGGAAGCACCCCAAGAACCGACCATAGAAGCTGCAACGCCGGCGCCAGCCAAAGAAGCCGCCGTACCCAAACGCAAACCGGGACGCCCCCGCAAGGTAAAGGAAGAGACTGCTGCACCCCAAGCAACAGAAACCCCGAAGGTTGCCGAACCGGAATTGAACTTCGAGGCTAAAGCTCCGAAAACAGAACCTCAGGCAGAAGCCAAAGCAGAAAAGAATATCGTACCGGACGAAAGCCCTATCCTGGCCGAAGCGGCAGATGACTTCATCCCCATTGAAGACCTCCCTACGGAAAAAATAGAATTGCCATCCGAACTCATCGGCAAATTCGAAGCGACCAAAGCAGAAACTCCCGCCACTCCCACTCCTGCCGCTGCCCCAGCCGCACCGCAACAGCCACCCCGCCCGCGCCTCCGCGCCCGCGACGACACCACCCCAATGACAACCGCAACGGTGGCAATAACCAACAGCGCCCCGTGCAGCAGCGCCCTGCACAACCGTATAACAACGGAGAGAACTATCCCGCCGCTCCGGAACGCAAACCCGTAATAGAACGCGAGAAGACGTACGAATTCGATGCCATCCTCACCGGAACCGGTGTACTGGAAATCAAGCTGGATGGCTACGGCTTCCTCCGTTCCTCCGATTACAACTATTTGTCCTCACCGGACGATATTTACGTATCACAATCACAAATCAAATTGTTCGGCCTGAAAACCGGTGATGTGGTAGAAGGCGTAATCCGTCCCCCGAAAGAAGGCGAAAAGTACTTCCCGCTGGTAAAAGTATCCAAAATACACGGACTTGACCCGGCCCCCGTACGCGACCGCTTACCGTGCGAGCACCTCACCCCCCTCTTCCCGGACGAGAAGTTCAAGCTTTGCAAAGGCGGATACTCCGACTCTATGTCGGCCCGTGTCGTAGACTTGTTTGCCCCCATCGGCAAAGGTCAGCGTGCCTTGATTGTGGCACAGCCCAAAACCGGTAAGACCATCTTGATGAAAGACATAGCCAACGCCATTGCCGCCAATCATCCGGAAGTCTACATGATTATGCTGCTCATCGACGAACGCCCGGAGGAAGTTACCGACATGGCGCGTACCGTCAATGCGGAAGTAATCGCCTCTACCTTCGACGAACCGGCAGAACGCCACGTGAAGATTGCCGGCATCGTCCTTGAAAAAGCAAAACGCATGGTGGAATGCGGACACGATGTTGTCATCTTCCTCGACTCCATCACCCGCCTGGCACGTGCCTACAACACCGTATCCCCGGCTTCCGGCAAAGTGCTTTCCGGTGGTGTGGATGCCAACGCATTGCATAAGCCCAAACGCTTCTTCGGTGCAGCACGTAACATCGAGGGCGGCGGTTCACTGACCATCCTTGCCACTGCCTTGATTGACACTGGCTCAAAGATGGACGAGGTTATCTTCGAAGAATTCAAGGGTACGGGTAATATGGAGTTGCAGCTCGACCGCAACTTGTCCAACAAGCGTATCTTCCCGGCTGTCAACATCGTTGCCTCCAGCACCCGCCGCGACGACCTGCTGCAAGACAAGCAGACACTGGACCGCATGTGGATTCTCCGCAAGTACCTTGCCGACATGAATCCGATAGAAGCCATGGACTTCGTAAAAGACCGTCTGGAGAAGACCAAAGACAACGACGAATTCCTGATGAGCATGAACAGTTAACAGCAACTGCATACAGATATTGTACAAAAGCTTCCATTTACGTTCATAAACGTAGGTGGAAGCTTTTTTTATATCCGTTTTTTCATACATTTGCCACCATACAATAACCTTGAACAAATAAAATCCAAATCTGATGAAAACGATTCACTCTTTTATGGGAATGGCATTGTGCAGCTTTCCGGTAATGGCACAGCAATCGCCCAATTTTCTTATTATCCAATGCGACCATCTGACCCAGCGGGTAGTAGGCGCATACGGTGCCGACCCCAGCTGCACTCCACCTATAGACCGAATTGCCTCCCAAGGTGTAACATTTGCCAACGCATACGTGGGATGCCCCCTCAGCCAACCGTCACGCGCTGCCTTATGGAGCGGACTGATGCCGCATCAAACCAATGTACGTTCCAACTCGGCCGAACACATCAATCCTCCGCTGCCCGACAGCATTCCGACCCTGGGAAGCCTCTTCACCGCCAACGGTTATGAGGCCGTCCACTTTGGCAAAACCCATGACATGGGTTCCCTAAGGGGATTCCGCCACAAGGAACCGGTTGCCAAGCCCTTCACCGACCCCGAATTTCCCGTCAACAATGACAGCTTTCTGGATGTAGGAACCTGCGAGGATGCCGTGGCCTATCTCAGCAATCCGCCGCAAGAACCTTTCATCTGCATAGCCGATTTCCAAAACCCGCACAATATCTGCGGATATGTAGGCGAAAATAAAGGGGAGCACATAGATAGCCCCATCAGTACCCCACTCCCGCTACTACCCGAAAACTTTGAAGTGGAAGACTGGGAAAAACTTCCGTTGCCCATTCAGTACATCTGCTGCAGCCACCGGAGGATGATGCAAGCCGCCCACTGGAACGAGGACAATTACCGGCACTACGTCGCCGCCTTCCAGCATTACACGCGGATAGTGGCCAGACAGATAGAGAGTGTACTGGAAGCCCTCTACTCCACTCCCGCCGGCAAAAATACAATTGTCATTGTACTGGCAGACCACGGAGACGGAATGGGGTCACACCGCATGGTAACCAAGCAGGTCAGCTTTTACGAAGAAATGACAAATGTGCCCTTCATCATAGCCGGTCCCGGTATTCATCCCCGTCAAAAACCGGTGGAAGATTTACTGACCCAACCCACTATCGACCTGCTGCCCACTCTCTGTGAACTGGCAGGCATTCCGGTGCCTTCCTCCAAGCCCGGCATCAGCCTTGCCCCTTTCCTGAAAGGCGAGAAGCAAAAGAGACAGCACCCCTATGCAGCCTCCGAATGGCACAGTGAATACGAAGTGACCGTCAGCCCGGGACGGATGATACGCAGTCCCAGATACAAATACACACACTATCTGGAAGGCAACGGGGAAGAACTGTATGATATGCTGAAGGATAAAGGAGAAAGACGAAACCTTGCCCATGACCCCAAATACTCAAAGATTCTGGCCGAGCACCGGGCACTGCTGGACGACTACATCCGCCGCACACAGGACGACTACCGAAGCCTGAAAGTTGAAGCCGACAAGAGATGGCGCAGCCACGCACCGGGATATCCCAACCACGAAGGACCCTGCGCCAGAGACATTATCAATAGAAAGTAGCAAAAAGAACTAAAAAAAGCAGAATAATATAGATGATTATCAGTGCCTTGACAGGCACTTCCATTCTTTTCGCAC
>ENA-ORLI01000150-ORLI01000150.1-human-gut-metagenome-genome-assembly--contig:-NODE-150-length-18414-cov-6.13182_pt1 | contig 18414 bp, 14 predicted proteins | sample MGYA00243015_ERZ508825 | MGnify/ENA primary metagenome ERZ508825 (study PRJEB26277, sample SAMN04329804) | human gut metagenome | biome: human-associated habitat | host: Homo sapiens | place: USA... | reverse complement strand
CAATATTAGCCCTACCTTGGCAGCAAATTCTCAAACGGAAAGGATGGAATGGCTTAAAAGTTTATTCGTCGAACACTCGGCTCTGCAGGCCGTCGTGGTTATTTCGCTCATTTCGACGATCGGGATCGCACTGGGCAGGATCCGCATCTTCGGCATCTCGCTGGGCGTGGCATTCATCTTTTTCGCCGCTATCCTGACCGGGCATTTCGGGCTGTCGATCGACCCGGCGATGCTGAACTATGCCGAGAGCTTCGGGCTCATCATCTTCGTATACGCCCTCGGCCTGCAGGTCGGCCCCGGTTTCTTCAACTCGCTGCGCGCCGACGGGCTGCGCCTGATGTCGCCGGCTCTGGCCGTAGTATTGCTCGGCACGGGGCTGGCCGTGGCAATGAGCTATACGCTGCATGTCTCGATGCCCGACATGTCGGGCATCCTGTGCGGCGCGACGACCAACACCCCGGCACTCGGTGCCGCGCAGCAGGCGCTGCAACAGATGGGCGTCGACTCCAGCGGCGCCGCCCTGAGCTGCGCCGTGACTTATCCGCTGGGTGTAGTGGGCGTCATCCTGGCCATCGTCTTCATCCGCAAACTCTTCGTCCGCCCCGCCGACATGCCGGAGCCGGACGCCGAACACCGGAAAAACGTCTTCATCGCCAGCTACCACCTGACCAACCCGGCCGTCTTCGGCAAAAGCGTCCACGAGATCGCTGCGCAGAGCCACCACCACTTCGTCATTTCGCGGGTCTGGCGCGAAGGGCAGGTTTCGATTCCCACCTCCGACAAGACGTTGCAGAAAGACGACGTCATCCTCGTGATCACCACCCCGGGCGAGGCCGACGCACTGCGCCTGATCTTCGGGGAGCAGGAACAGAAGGACTGGAATACGGAGAACATCGACTGGAACGCCGTCGACAGCCAGCTCACCTCGCAGCGCATCCTCGTGACGCGCCCCGAAATCAACGGCAAGAAACTCTCCTCGCTGCGCCTGCGCAACAATTACGGCATCAACATCAGCCGCGTCTACCGCTCGGGCGTACAACTGCTGGCCACCCCCGACCTGCGTTTGCAGATGGGCGACCGCCTGACGGTCGTGGGCGAAGCCGCAGCGATCAAGCATGTGGAAAAGATTCTCGGCAATGCCGTGAAGAACCTCGAAGAGCCCAACCTCGTGGCAGTCTTCGTCGGCCTGATCCTCGGGCTCACGCTCGGGAGCATCCCCGTAAGCATCCCGGGCATCAGCCTGCCCGTAAAGCTCGGTCTGGCAGGCGGCCCGATCATCGTCGGCATCCTGATCGGCACGTTCGGCCCGCGCCTGCACATGATTACCTACACCACATACAGCGCCAACCTGATGCTCCGGGCACTGGGCCTGTCGATGTACCTCGCATGCCTGGGGCTCGAGGCGGGCACGCACTTCTTCGAGACGGTCATGCGCCCCGAAGGGGCACTATGGCTGTTGCTGGGATTCCTGCTGACGTTCGTCCCCGTCGTACTGCTGGGCATCTTCGCCCTGCGCATCCTGCGCATCGACTTCGGGTCGGTCGCCGGCATGTTGTGCGGCAGCATGGCCAACCCGATGGCACTGAACTATGCCAACGACACGATCGAGGGCGACAACCCGTCGGTTTCGTACGCCACGGTCTACCCCCTCTGCATGTTCCTGCGGGTGATTATCATTCAGGTGATGCTGATGGTTTTCCTGTAACCGCCGGTTTCGCCGGTGCGCCCGGCTCCCTCAGGTGGCGGAGCGCCTCGATATCGCTTCCCGACGGGTTTTGGAACACCCTCAGGTCGAACTCGGGGATGACGGCCAGCACATGGTCGAAGACATCCGACTGGATGCGTTCGTAATCCACCCACACCACCGTATCCGTAAAGAAATAGAGTTCCATCGGCAATCCCGTCTCTGTCGGTTGCAGCTGGCGCACCATCAGGGTCATCCCCTTGTTGACAGGCACCTCGTTGCGCAGGTACCGCTCCAGATAGGCACGGAATACCCCGAGGTTGGTCTGGTGCAGGCCGTTGATCTTGCGTTCGCCGGGGCGGATGCCATGCGCGGCGTTGTACTCCTCGACCCGTTGCTCGGTCTGGTCGATATATTCGCGGATGATGTCTATGTTGCGGTATCGGGCCAGCATGTCGGGCGTACAGAATTTCACGCTCGTCATGTCCAGGTTCACCGAACGCTTCACGCGGCGCCCGCCCGACGCCTGCATCCCGCGCCAGTTCTGGAACGAATCGCTCACCAGCAGGTAAGGCGGCAGCGTAACGATCGTATTGTCCCAGTTCTGCACTTTCACAGTCGTGAGCGACACCTCGATCACCGAACCGTCCGCACCGTATTTGGGCACGGTGATCCAGTCCCCCACCTTGAGCATGTCGTTCGCCGAGAGCTGGATGCCGGATACAAAGCCGAGGATACTGTCGCGGAAAATCAGCATGATGACGGCCGCCGAAGCGCCCAGCCCCGTAAGCAGGATGGCGGGCGACTTGCCGATCAGGATCGAGACGATCAGGATGCCGCAGATCAGCGCCGCGATCCCCTGCCCGGTCTGGCGCAACCCGTTGATCGGTTTGTTTTGCCACGCTGGACGCGCCGAGACGATGTTGAAAGCCGCATAAAGCAGGGCATTGATAAAACGGAAGACCGTAACGACGATGTACACCTGCACCAGGCGCGTGACGATCGTCCTGGCTTCCGACTGTTCGTCGAAGACTACGGGAAGGACGATGACCAGCACGATGGCGCTGACGATATTGCACAACCGGCTCAGCACGGCGGAACTGAACAGTTCGTCGTCCCACGTGGCTTTGGTGCGCATCACGATGCGCCTCATCCCGTGCACGAGCACCGTGCGGCACAGGAAATCGAAAAGCACGACAGCCAGCAGCACCAGGGAGAAAGCCACCCAGCGATCCCAGCCGTTATTCAATGCGGAAGTGAGCCCGAGCCATGCGAGCTGGGCGTCGGCCCAATGTGTAAGGAGAGACTGCATACGGTATTTCTATCAAATTTCAGACCTGTCGGAAACGGCCTTCGTGGTTATCAGCGGCGGAAACCCCGGCTACGGGACGACAACGGCGACTGGGAAAGCCCGGCGGCAGGCATCATCGCAAGACATGCGTTTCCGGATCGGCGTCAATCCCCACGGCTCGCACCGGCCAGTGCCGGATAATACCCTGCTGTATGCAGGGCAGTCGCTTCATAGTCAGTTTCCCGGTTACAAATATACGAAAAAAAATTATACCCCGAGCACCAGCTTCACCTCGCCCTCCAAATTGGGCGTGAATACTCCCTTGCCCAGGTTCGCCAGGATTTCGTCCCGGCTCCAGAAACGCCCTCCGTCAAGCTCGTCACTCGGGACGACCTCCCCGTCGTACACCGTGCGGTGGACATAGATCAATTCGCGCTCGCGCTCCGAGCGAAACACGTACACCGCCACGCGTTCGGGTACGAAACCCGTCACACCGAGTTCTTCGCGCACCTCGCGCCGCAATGCGTCGTCCACCGTCTCGCCGTAGGCGACATGCCCACCCACGGCCGTATCCCAGCGCCCGGGCTGGATATCCTTCCACACGGGACGCCGTTGCAGGTATAACTCGCCCCGCGAATTGAACAGGTGCAGGTGCACCACGGGATGCAGCAACATTCCGCCGCCGTGGCATTGGGCACGCGTCGCCGCCCCCATCACGTTCCCGGCTTCGTCGACCACCGGAAACAGCTCCGCACCGTTATCGCTTCGCATGGCGGGGATATTTACGGATATAAACCACGGCCGCCAGCAGCCCCAACAGGGTGAAACCCGCACCGGGCAACGCCGTATATTCGTAGCCCAGCCCGTGGGCGATCGGCAGGCCCCCGCAATAGGCACCCAGTGCATTGCCCAGGTTGAAAGCCACCTGCACGAGGGCTGCGCCGAGCATCTCGCCGCCACGCGAATTCTCCAGGATCAGCAACTGCTGGGGCGACGAGACACAGAACAGACACCCCGTACAGAGCGTCATCAGCATGACGGAAAGGTAAGGGACATGTGCCCCGAAGAAAATCCCGAGCAGCGTCAGGGTGGCCGCGGCCAGCGTAAAACGCACGACCTTCTCGGGCGTAAAACGGTCGGAGAGATGCCCGCCGAGGATATTGCCCGCGAACATGCCGAAACCGGCCAGCATGATAATCAGCGTAAGGTCCTCCTCCGTATAACCCGAGGAATGGATCCTCAGCGGGCTGACATAGCTGTAGCAGCAGAAGATCCCGCCGTTGCCGAGCATCACCGACGCCAGCACGAGCCAGGGTGCAAGGCTGCGCAGGAACCGGAACTGCCCTTTCAGCCCCGTATCGGGCAGCGGCTCCATGCGGGGCACCCACATCCTTACGAGCGTCAGCGCCACCACGCCCCACACGGCGACGATCGCAAAGGTCGTGCGCCAAGACAGCACATTGCTGATATAAGTGCCCAGCGGCACGCCGAACAGGTTGGCGACGGTCATCCCGACGATCATGATCGAAACGGCCTCCGTGCGCTTCCCGGCATCTGCCACCCGCTCTGCGACGATCGACCCGACACCGAAAAAGGCACCGTGCGGCAGGCCGGACACGAAACGCATCGCCATCAGCATCCAGTAGTTCGGCGCCAGCGACGCGCACAGGTTCCCGACGGCGATCAGAGCCGTGAGCGCCAGCAGTATCTGTTTCAGCGGGCGCGTCCGGGCTACCAGCACCGTAAGCGGCGCCCCGAAGCAAACGCCCAGGGCATAGGCCGAAATAAGGTGTCCGGCCTCGGGGATGGAAACCCCGAGGCTGCGGGCAATATCGGGCAGGATGCCCATCATCACGAACTCCGACATCCCCAGGGCAAGCGTCCCGAATGCCAGTGCAATCAGACTTTTTTTCATGTGTAAAACCAACTGACGAATAACCGGCTGCAAAAATAACACAAAAGGCGAAAAGTTTTTCGCTTTTCGCCTTTTGTTACGGTTTCCGTATGGTTGCATAGACCGTCCGAATTACCGGCGGAGAGTTGCGGTGCCGGTCATTCAGCCTGCGGCGCGGGACGTTGCGGTTCGCGCGGCTGCCCGACCTCGTATCCCAGTTCGCGCATCCACTCGACGGTGCGCGGGTCGACCTGGTCGTTGCGATCCGCCCAGCGGCGTTGTTCGATCAGGCGTTTCTTATGCTCCTCGATGCGCATCATGATCGGGAAATCTGGATGACGCAGCCGCGTACGTTCCTTCCGCTGCGAAGGTCGGATCCTGCGGTCGAACACATCGGCCTGCACGGGCCGCCGCGCCCCCTCCCATTTAAAGCCTTTCAGGTAGAGCTCCTGCGTGGGCGGAATCTTGTCCATCGGATAGAAGGCATCGGTGATTTCGTTGCGGTAGACGATCTGCACCACCTGCTTGTCCTCGATATAGAACGAGCAGTCGCCGCTCTCGATAACGCCCATCATCGTGATCTCGGGCGGCTCGCCGTCCTGCATGTAATAGATGGTCTGGGCATTGCCGTTGACGTCGTTGCGGTATATCTGGTTGTTGTAGAAGTAGGCGGTCATGGTCTTGCCCGCCACCTGATTGTAATGTGTCGTATCGAGCTGGCTGACCATCATCGGACTGCCGATGAATTCGGCGCGTTTGATCTGTTGCCGCTCGGTAAAAATATCCATTACGTCCGAAGTGATCTGGTTGCTCTGGTTCCACAACACGGGGTCAATATAGAGGTGGATCGTCGAATCGGTGCTGATCGCCACGATCGAGTCGCACACGGTCTGGAAATCCGACCTGAAGATCCTCACGTCGCGGTAACCTTTCATCAGGCGGTAGATGCTGTCGCGCGGCAGGGCGAGCGAGGCGACCGTAGCGGCCGGGAGTGTCATCGCCCCCGTGTCAGTCATCTGCGAATCGGCCAGCAGGTTGAGCAGCGAATCCTGTTCGGCCATGTTCATCTCGATGAGCGAATCCAGTTCGCGCAGGGCCGCCGAATCGACCGGGATCACCTTTCCCTTGCGGGCGGCACGCGCCTGCCGGGCTTTGAGTTTCGCCGCAGCCTTCAGCCTCCGGGCGGCCAGACGCGCCTCCTCGCGCTCCTTTTGCGACAGCAGTTTGGCCGTGGCCTTCTCCTTACGTCTGACGGCTATCGAATCGAGCTGCGCCTTCTTGATTTTGGCTGCCGCGGCCTTCTTTTCGGCCTTGGCCTTGCGCGCCGCTTCCTTGAGCAGGGCCTTGCGCTGGGCAACGGTCAGCGTATCTGCAGCCCTGTCCAGCGAGTCGGGCAGGCTGCCCGGCGCGGAGAGCGAATCGGCCATGTGCAGCGAATCCGCCCCCGACGAACCATGCGCCGGCGAATCGGGGCCGGAAGCTGCGGCGAGCGAATCCGTTCCACCGGCCGACGAAAGCGAATCGGCTGCACTGCCGGGACGCAGCCCGGGCACAATACGTCCGCCCTCGGGGCCGGCCGTGACGGCCGATCCATCGGGATGCTGCCCCAGCGAATCGGGTCGTTGCAGGGATTCGGCCCTCTTTCGCGCAAGCGATTCGGCCGCGGCCTTCTCCGCAGCCCGGCGCCGGGCATTCTCGTTGACCGTAAAGAGGAACATCGAGTCGGCACGCATGAAGAGCGAATCGCCCTGCGTAAGGTCGTAGCTCACCACCGAGGGGCGCCGCGTGAGGAATACATCGCCCGGCTCCTTCCAATACTCGCCGTAATCGCCGAAGGCGAGCACCTTGTGCTCCGTATCGTCGATCTGGATGTCCCGCCACAGCACCACGTGGTCTTTGGCGCGGAAATAGTCGATGCTGTCGCTCCACATCTCCTGTTTCTCGGTCAGCACATAACCGTTGCGCGTGACCCGGTAAAGCGTATCGGCCTTGTCGTACGCGCCCCGGTCGGCATAGAGGTAGTCGCCGTCCTTGTTCCAGATGTTGGTATTCTCGAAGAAAAAAGCGTTGTCGGTGGCCATGTTGTAGACCACCGAGTCGCCCTTGAGTTCGTATTCGTCGTTACGCATCTCGACGCGGTCTACGCAAATGAGGTCTTTGGTGTTGGCATAATAGTAGCCGCGCACCGATTCGAGCCGGTTGTCCCGGTTTATCAGTACGCCGCCGTCGGCGAACTGGCCGATATTCTCCTTCGTGTTGAAAACAAACCGGTAGGTATAGAGCGTGGCATCGCCGTCGACGACCTTGACGATGTCGGAATAGACCCGCGCCTCGTTCAGCTCGCCGTTGTATTCGGCACGGTCGCCGTAAATATAGGTCGTATTCTTGTTGATGAGGACATTGCCGAAGAACTCGATCCGCATGTCCGAATAACGCACGGCACTGTCGCACGTAATGACAGCGCCGTTATGCTGCGCGGCGAAATTGCCGACCAGGAAGATCACCGAGTCGCCGGGGGCTATGGGGCCCATGTTGTCCGACTTCAGGTCGATGAGTTTCTTCTCGGGCTCGGGCTCCTGGCCGGGTGCCTGCATCCCGCTGCGGGCGAAAATCACACTGCCCGCAGCCAGCACGACGGCAGCTATGGTAAAGAGCCTGCGCACGGTTTATTTCACCCAGCTTTTATTCTCGAACTCCCCGTCGCGGAATTCGGGGGCGATGTAAACGTACATGGCGTCGATCTTCTTGGTCAGCCACTCCTTGAACACCCGCTCCTGCTTGGCATTGAGCGCCATCTCCTCCAAGCGGAGATAGTCTTCGTTGAGCGACGCGACATGCGTGGGAATGATCTCCACGAGCTTGACGATCTTGGCCAGCTGGTTGCCCATGATGTCCTCGGTCAGGAATGCAGGCGAAATCTCGCCCGGTTTGAGGCGGATCAAGGCATTGTAGTCGTCCAGTGCACCGAAGTGCGCGAAATCCTCACGCAGGAACTTCGTCACGGTGAGCTTCGCCTCGAAGGCATTGAAACGCTCCAGAATGTCGTGGTTCGAGACAATACCGCCGTTCATCTTCGACGTGGCGGCGTCGGAGAACTGGAGGGCGGCCTTGTCGAACGAGAGGGAATCCTTGCGTATCTGGTTGGCGATGCTGTCCAGGAACACGACCCCTTCGTTGAGCTCGTCCATCGTATAGACCGGGCGCAGCAGGATATGGCGGAAATGGTAGAGGCTGCCGCGCTTGTCGAGCAACTGGATGATATGCTGTCCGTAGCGGGTCTCGACGACCTCCGATATCTGCCCCGGCTTCATGTTCTCGAGGGCGTCGGCGAACGGTGCTTCCAGTCCGTTGAGCTCGGTGGGATCCATCTCGCCGCCGCGCATCATCGTCCCGGGATCCTGCGAATACATGCGTGCCAGGTTCTCGAATTTCGCCTTGCCGGTAATGATCCGTTCGCGCATGTCGAGCAGGCGCTCGCGCGTGCGCTGCTTGGCCTGCGTGATCGACTTGGGGAAACGGGTGATCTGGGCGTAGACATACTGTTCGGCCACGGTCGGCAGGCTGTCCTTGTCGATCGACTTGTAGAAATGCTCGACCTCGCCGGGAATGACCGATACCTTGCTCACGACCTCGCTCTGCATGGAAGAGGCATACGACTGCTCCTCATAGCGCTGGCGCATGTTCTCGCGGATGCTGAAAATGGCCATGTGGTGCTTGGCCTCGAGTTTGGGGATCGACCCCTCGGTTTCGATCATGTTCTGAATCTGCTGTTCCACATGCGTGGCGATGTCGCCCGCATTGATCTTCACCGAGTCGATCTGCGCCTGGTTGAAGAGCAGTTTCTGGGTCATCAGTGCCTCGAGCGCCTCGTTCATCGGATCACGGTCGGAGGTATATCCTTCGGCACGGCGCTGGGCCGTGAGCTGCCGGGCATACTCCGCCACTTCGGAATGGAGGATGGACGAAGACCCTACGACGGCGACCACCTTGTCGAGCATCACCTGCTGTTTCTGCGCGAACGCCCCGGCCCCAGCAACGAGCAGGGCGAAAGCCGCCCCCAGCATACCTTTTTTCAACATTATTCTTTTTCTTTATCGTTTATATTCTCGTTTTCGAAAATCTTTATGCTCCCGCCTTCGCACGCACGGTTATAGAGTTCCTCCTCGTGGCTGCGGATGATCTCGCTCTGGCGCTGGTTGAAGAGGATGCGGCGGATCGTCCCCCGCAGCCGTTCGAGCGGGATGGGCTCCCCTTCGCGGCGCACGGCGTCGATCTGGAAATAGTAGTGCGAATGGCTGTCGCGCATCTCCTGCACGGCCGTCGATGCGAGCACCGGGTCGTAGTTCTGCGACCGGAGCGTAGGCAGGTAACTCAGAAATTCCGGGAAATCCACCCACTGGTCGCTGAAATCGGTGACCGTAAAGTCGTTCTTCGCACATATGTCCCGGAAATCCTGCTGCCGGGCTTCGCTCTTCGTCCCCATCAGCTCCCGCAATTTGCGCGCCTGGCGGTACCCTTCGCCGAACTGCACGATCCGCCCTTTGACCAACGTACGGTCGAGCCGGAAATCGGCCTTGTGGGCGTTGTAATAGGCCGCGATCTCGTTCTCCGTGAAGGTCGTGTCGATGCTGCGGTCGACGTAATGCTGATCCAGCTTGCGGATCAGCAGCGCCTGCCGGTACTCCTCGACCATCTTGTCGATATCGTCCGCCGAGGCGGAAAAAAGGATCTCGGCCTCCTGCAATTTGAGTTGTTTGCGCACCCAGCGGTCGACATAGACCTTCATGAAGGCCGCGCTGTCCTCGCCCGTAACCCCTTTCGGAACTACCGACTCGACATCACGCATCTTCAGTTCGCTGCCGCCCGCCCGCGCCAGCGTGGTATCGCTGGCAAAATAGCCGGGCAGTTCCTGGCAACCGCCCAGGAACAATGTAGCCGCCACGACCGCTATTTTCGTTCGCAAAGTCATAATCCGGAGGACAAAGATACTGTTTTTACTCGTAACTAACGCAGCCTCCGCCCAGATTATTACGCCGCGCCGCGATTTTTCTCCTCGGCCTTCAGGCGGCGCAGCGACACGAGCATCATGTAACCCGAAACGGCGAAGACAGCCAGCGCCGCAATATAAAACAGCACGTAAAGCGTCCGGCTGCCGACCATGTCGATCAGCATGGAATTACCGTGTCCGGCAATCAGCGCCAGGTAGGCTATGCCGTTGTTGATTGCATGGAGTATGATCGCAGACCAGAGCGAATCGGTGCGCAGATAGATGAAGGCCAGCACCAGGCCCATGACAAAGGCGTTCACCACCACTGTGGGATGGACATGCACGATGCCGAAGATGGCCGACGAGAGCAGCCATGCGGCCACCACGCCGTACCGTGCGCGCGTCGATTCGAGCAGCACGCCGCGGAAGATCACCTCCTCGAAAAGCGGGGCCATCACCACGACCGTCACGATCGCCCACGCCCCGCGCCCGTAGACGTTCGGCACCTCGGGCATCAGGCTCAGCAACGGCTCCAGCACGACCGAGGTCGAGAGCATGAAGAACACCCCCCAGAGCAGCAGCACGGGATTCAGCCCGCGCCGGGAGAAACGCGCCACGACCGCAGGGCCGTGCCTCCGCCTGCGGTAGAAGAGGAATCCCGCGAGCGTCACGGACATCGACACGAAATAGGTCACGGCATTGAAATGCCCGGCGGCGATCTGCTCCGCCGTGCTTATCGCCTCGTCGGGGCTGGCCAGCAGCTCCGGATCGGGCCATTTGCACCCCGCCAGCCATGCCACGGCAGTTCCCAGGCCCTGCGCCAGCAGGAAGATGCCGAAGAAAACCAGGTAGTCCACCACCACGGGGAATTTTCCGTTGTAGTGCCATATCTTATTATTGTCCGCCTTATTGCCCGCCGCCTTCGCAGGCTCTCCGGCGGGCATGGGTTCCCGAACGGGAGCCCCCTGTTTTTTTTCTGTCATAATAGGCTGTTACTATCAATTCGTTCCGAGTCCAAAGATAGTGCAAGTCAAGGGCAAAAGCAAATTTATTTGCTCCGGCAGGGGCGCAGCCCATTTTCCGAAAAGATAAGCAAATTTCGGTTACGGTTATGGATTTCCATTTTAAATCATTAAATTTGCCCGATTATAAACCCGATTGAAACATGGCAAAGGTTATCGCTTTAGCGAATCAGAAAGGCGGCGTGGGCAAGACCACAACGGCCATCAACCTCGCGGCATCGCTGGCCCTACTGGGCAAGAAGGTGCTGCTGCTCGACGCCGACCCGCAGGCCAACGCCACCTCCGGACTGGGCTTCGACATAAACCTCGAAGGCATCTACGAGTGTATCGCCGGCCTCAGGAAGCCCGAGGAGGTTATCCTGCAAAGCCCCGACGTGAAGAACCTGTGGCTGCTGCCGTCGTCGATAGACCTGGTAGCAGCCGACACCGAGCTGCCCAAGCTGGAGGTCGCCCCCCATGTGATGAAGCGCATCGTGGACGCCGTGCGCGAAAGGTTCGACTACATTTTCATCGACTGCTCCCCTTCGCTGGGTTATACCACCGTCAATATCCTCACGGCCGCCGACACGGTGCTCATTCCCGTGCAGTGCGAATACCTCGCCCTCGAAGGGCTTTCGAAGCTGCTGAACACCATCCGCAAGGTCAAGAGCGGCCTCAACCCGGCGCTCGACATCGAGGGTTTCCTGCTGACGATGTATATGCGCAACCGCCTGAACAACCAGGTCGTGAACGAGGTGCGCGAACATTTCGGGCCGTTGGCTTACGACACAATAATTCAGCGCAATATCCGTTTGGGAGAAGCACCCTCGCACGGAAAGCCCGTCATGCTTTACGACGCGGGCGCCGTCGGCTCGGAGAACTATCTCACGCTGGCCCGGGAATTCCTCAAGCGCAACCGCAAACCGAGAAAATAACATACCGAAATGAAACAACCGAAGGGATTAGGGCGCGGACTGGACGCCATATTCGGCACCGACGCCGTCGACGCCAAGCTCAAGCCGATGAGCCAGATGTCCGAGATCGACATCACGGAGATCATTCCCAACCCCACGCAGCCGCGTACGCAGTTCGACGAGGAGGCGCTCGACGAACTGGCCGACTCGATCCGCCAGCTGGGGGTCATCCAGCCCATCACGGTCAAGAAATCCGGCGACGGAAAATATATCATCATCAGCGGTGAACGCCGCTGGCGTGCGGCGCAGCGCGCCGACCTGACGAGCCTCCCGGCCTATATCCGCGAGGTGGACGACGAGAACCTGCACGCCATGGCCCTGGTGGAGAACATCCAGCGTCAGGATCTCAATGCCATAGAGATCGCGCTCGGAATGCAGCGCCTGATCGACGAGTGCAACCTGACGCAGGACGCCCTCTCGGAAAAGGTGGGCAAGAAACGCTCGACCATCTCGAACTACATGCGGCTGCTCAAGCTGCCCGACGAGGTGCAGCTGGCGCTCAAGGAGGGGCTCATCTCGATGGGGCACGCCAAAGCCATCGCCGGCGCCCCCGACGGGGTGCAGGTACGCGTGCTCAAACGCATCATCAAGAAAGGCCTTTCGGTACGCCAGGCCGAGGAGCTGGTACGCTCGCTCACCGAACAACCGGCCGCAGCGGCACAGAATGTGGAGGACGAGGAGTATCCCGAAAGCTATTCGCGGCTGGTGGAGCAACTCGAAAAGTTCTTCTCGCAGGACATCAGCATCAAGCGCTCGAAGAACGGCGGCGGACGCATCGTCATCGGGTTCGGCGACGACAAGGATATCGAACAGTTCATCGAACGGTTTTCGGGACGCATTAAATAATATGGGAAGTATCCGGTTCAGACACCTGCTGCCGATGCTCGCGGCGCTCATGTTGTGGCTCCCCGCCGAGGCACAGCTCCACCGCGGGGCGCGCACCATCGTACGCGGCGGCATGTTCGTCAAGCCGGATTCGCTGCGCCACAAGAGCGATTCGCTGGCCAACAACGCCCTCGCGCGCGAACTCGACTCGCTCATGGCACTGGACTTCACGGCCGATTCGCTCGCCGTGACGGCATTGCGCACGGACGACATCCGCGCCACGGACTCGCTCATGCAGCTCAGGCTGGCCGGCATCAAGACCGAACCGGATTCCATGCGGCACAAGAAAGGCTGGCTCATGAGTGACTCGATGTCGCTTTCGAAGGTCTGCTGGATCTCGACCGTTCTGCCCGGCTACGGACAGATATACAACAAACAATACTGGAAGCTGCCCATACTCTACGGTACGGTGGGAGCGGGGCTGGCGCTCTACATCAACGAAAACAGGACATACAAGCCGCTCAAGCGCGAGTATGACGCCTATACCGACAAAAACCTCACGCGTACGCCCGAACTGGACGCACTGCAGGCCAAGATGATCCGCAGCAACACCCGCCGCCAGGTCTACCTGGGGTTGACCGTCGCCTCGTACATCTATTTCATCGGCGATGCGGCGGTAAACTACTCGACCAACGATGTGTCGAACGTCAAGAAGGCCACGACGCTGGCCTGCATCTTCCCCGGCGCGGGGCAGAGCTACAACATTAGTTACTGGAAAGTCCCCTTCGTGGTCGGCGGTTTCGCGGCGATGATCTACTGCATCGACTGGAACAACCGCGGCTACCAGCGTTTCAAGAAGGCCTACAGGCTGCTGAGCGACTACGAACAAAACCCCGATAAATATCCGGACGGCCCCACCGACGAATTCCACGGCCGCTATTCGGCGGATTATATCCGCAACCTGCGCAATAACTTCCGGCGCAACCGCGACCTGTGCATCATCATCTCCGCGGGCCTGCACGTATTGCAGATCGTCGATGCCCACGCCTACGCCCACCTCATGGACTACGACATCTCGGACGACCTGACGATGAACCTCGAACCGATGGTCGACTACACCTACGTGCCCTCGCTCGGCGGCAACCGCCCTGAATTCGGCTTCAACATGAGCATCAAATTCTAACCGATGAGAACCCTCCTGACCATACTGCTGCTACTGGCAGTCGCCGTCCCGGCCTCGGCACTCGACCGCCGCCCCCGCAAAAAAGACAAGAAGAAAAACAAGACCGAAGCCGTCGTAACGCCCCCGACCGCCCCCGTGGCCGAGCAGCAAGCCGCTCCCGAGCCGGAGGAGCCCGAACTTCCCGACCCCGCCGAGGTGCAGTACGACGACATGACGCTCGGACTTTCGGCAGAACAGGCCGATTCGCTGGTCGCCGTGTGGCGCGAACGGCAATGCGGGGATTCCTACCAGGAATTTTTCGACAACTACATCCTGGTCGACAGCACGGCCGAAAGCACGACTCCCGATTCGGTCTACATCCAGCGGCTGCGGGCGCTCGTTTCGCCGATCCAGTTGCCTTACAACAACATCGTACGGGGTTATATCAACCGCTACACCGATTCGCGCTACGGCACGATCAGCCGCATCCTGGGCATGTCGCAGTACTATTTCCCGCTCATCGAGGACGAACTGCTCAAGGAGGGGCTCCCCGTCGAACTGCGGGCACTGCCGATCATCGAATCGGCGCTTTCCACCACGGCCGTGTCGCCGATGGGCGCCGTAGGCCTGTGGCAGTTCATGCCCTCGACGGGCAAAAGCTACGGACTGGAAGTCAACTCGCTGGTCGACGAACGCCGCGACCCTGTCCGTTCGACACAGGCCGCCTGCCGCTACCTGAAAGACCTCTATGCCATCTATAACGACTGGTCGCTGGCCATCGCCGCCTACAACTGCGGCCCGGGCAACGTCAACAAGGCAATAGCCCGCTCCGGCGGCAACGGGCGCACATTCTGGGACATCTACGACTACCTGCCCCGCGAAACGCGCGGCTACGTCCCCGCATTCATCGGCGCCTCGTACGCCTATGCCTATCACCGCCAGCACGGCATCGAACTCACCGAAGCCCCGATCCCGCTGGCCACGGATACCATCCGCATCGACCGGCTGATGCACCTCGGGCAGATCGCCTCGACGATCGACATCCCGATCGAGACCCTGCGGCAGCTCAACCCGCAATACAAACTCGATATCATCCCGGCCACGACCAAGCCCTATACGCTCGTGCTGCCGCAGCGCAACATCACGCAATACATCGCCAACGAACCTGCGATCTTCGCCAAAGACTCGGCCTACCTCAAGGAGTACATCAACCCGGCGAACATCGACAAGAAACGCCAGGAACGCTCGGGTACGGTCTACGTGGTCAAGAAGGGCGATACGCTGGGCGCCATCGCCCGCCGCTACCGCGTGACCACAGCGCAGCTGATGCGCTGGAACGGCATCAAAAACGCCCATAAACTCCGTCTGGGACAGCGAATCCGCATCGAAGGAAGATAACATGATCCGGGATCACGATACCATCGCCGCCCCGGCAACTGCCGCAGGAGGGGCATTAGCCGTCATCCGCATCAGCGGGGAGGAGGCGTTGCGCATCTGCGACCGTATCTTCCGCGGCCGGGAACCGCTGGCCGCAGCAGCAGGCTACACGGTACACTACGGGGAAATCGTGGACGAGGGCCGCGTATTGGACGACGTGCTGGTCACGGTATTCCGTGCACCCCGCTCCTATACCGGCGAGGATGCCGCCGAGATATCCTGCCACGGATCGCAATACATCGTTTCCGAGATCCTGCGGCTGCTCACCGCCTCCGGCGCCCGCATGGCCGGGCCGGGCGAATTCACCATCCGCGCCTACCTCGCCGGCAAGTTAGACCTATCACAGGCCGAGGCCGTGGCCGACATCATCGCTTCATCGTCGCGCGCGGCCCATGCGCTCGCCGCGAACCAGATGCGGGGAGGTTATTCCGACGCGCTGGAAGGACTGTGCGCAAAGCTGCTGGAACTCACTGCGCTCCTCGAACTGGAACTCGACTTTTCGGAAGAAGAGGTCGAATTCGCCGACCGCGCGCAACTGCGGGAGGCGATGCAGCGGATCGGGGCGCATATCGACGCCCTGCGCAATTCGTTCACGCTTGGGAATGCCATCAAGGAGGGGGTCGCCGTAGCGATCACGGGAGCCCCGAACGTCGGCAAGAGCACACTGCTCAACCGCCTGCCCAACGAAGAGCGCGTCCTGGCATCCGACACCGCCGGCACGACGCGCGACGTCATCGAGGAGCGGATCAACATCGACGGGGGCGTCTTCCGGCTCCTCGACACGGCGGGTATCCGCGCAACGGACGACCGGCTGGAACAGATGGGCATCCAACGCACGATGTCGAGCATCGAGCGGGCGCAGATCGTGATTTACATGACCGATGCGGCACGCCTTGCCGCAGGTGCGCCCGTTGCCCCGGAATTCCCGCTCCGCGCCGACCAGAAACTGCTGGTGCTGGTAAATAAAACGGATACGGCACCGGACAGCCCCCTGCCCGAAGGCACGATCGGCATTTCGGCCCGCAACGGCGACGGCATAGACCGCCTGCGCCGGATATTGCGCTCCTTTGTAGATACGGAAGCCCTCTACCACGGCGACGCAATCGTTTCGAACAACCGCCATTACGAAGCCCTCACGGCCGCAGGCGATGCGCTCCGCCGGGCCCTCGACGGGCTCGACAGCGGCCTTCAGACCGACCTGCTGAGCGAAGAAATCCGCCAGGTCATCCACCATGTCGGCAGTGTCACGGGACGCAATGCGTTAGCCTCCGAAGAGGTGCTCAAACACATCTTTTCAAAGCACTGTGTGGGGAAATAAAATTCTGGCATCATGAAAATAATGCCCACAGCAGACATGCCGGGCACCGCGGTCGCACGACGCTGCACGCGGGTATAACCCCATGCGGCGCCCCGCACCGACCTCAGGACACCCATACCCCAAACGGCCCGGCACGCAGAAATACGCAACAGTTCCGCCCGCGCACGGGAGGATATAATCCCGGATTATGCCGGCCGGGAACGGTGCACCGCAACTGCGGCGATACCTGCCCCCGGGACTTAGAAATTGATCTGGTTGCCTTCCGCAAACAGGGAATCGAGGATCACGTACAACTCCGACTCCAGTTCTTCGGGTTCGAGGTCACCGCCCAGCGAGAAGAATTTCCCCGGGGGCGTGCAATACTGCACCGTGCTGGCCGCCTCGCAGGATTCGATACCGCAGACGATCACCGCATCGACGTCGTCCTCATGGCGCAGCATGGCATTGTAGAAGGCGAGCAACTGCCGCGGGGTGCCCATCGGCGGCTCCATCTCCACGTTTCCCGAAGGCTGTAATTTATCGGTTGTACTTATCAGTTTGAGGCCGTATTTCCCGGCTATTTTCCCGGCGATTTCCGCCGATACTCCATACAGTACGATATTCATAACCATCGTTATTTACAAAAGACATGGCCGCATCCCAAAATTCATTACAGCATCGTGTTCCATATTACCATGCCTTTCCGGTTTGTCAATTCTCAAAATTTCCGCCGCACGGCTTGCAGGAATACGTCCGGGTTCCGCCCGGCCGCGCGCCTGAACCTTGCATCGAAAAACAGGACAGTAATCCCTGCAAAACGCCGATTGCATAAAATCCCAAAGCATCATACGACCGAAACCAGACGCCCAGTCCGCGGGGCTTTCCGACAACGAATCGATCTGGCAGGTCTTCTGACTGACCCCTGTCCCGAAGCCTTCCCGCCCCGCGGGGCAGTGGCTGAGATATTCGGAACGTCACGGGGCTTCACAGCAGCGGGACTGTCCGGGATTTACACCCGATTCCCTTTTCACACCCTCCCGCGACGGGGAGCGGAGAACCAAATCTGAAGCAAATATAGCGGATTATTCCGAAAAATTGTCCGGAAATCCGGATTATTTTCACAAACCGGCACCACGGCACGGTAAAACCGCTATTTTTACCACGTGGATATTTCGCTTCCATATACGGCCCGGGATTTTTCGGCGGAACTTCCCGCTGCCGATTACATCGCCCGTTTCCGCGATGCCGAACGGATCGGGGGCTACTGCCTCGCCTGCCCCAATTACGGGCGCAGCTGGGGATGCCCCCCTTTCGGATTCAGCGTCGGGAGGTACCTTTCCGGCTACGCCACGGCACTGCTCACCGTCACGAAAATCGTTACGCAATCGCAGGGGCTCCCCATTTCGGAAGCCGGACGGCTGATCCTGCCCGAACGCAGACGCCTCGAACAGCAATTGCTCGGGATGGAACGGCAGTACGGCGGCCTATCGTTCGCCTACGTCGGGACATGCCTCCACTGCCCCGAAGGCACCTGCACACGTCCCGACGGAAAGCCCTGCCGACACCCCGAACTGGTGCGCCCGTCGCTCGAAGCCTGCGGATTCGACATCGGCAAAACTACCGCCGAGCTCTTCGGCATCGACCTGAAATGGGGCACGGACGGCAAATTGCCCGAATACCTGACCCTCGTCTGCGGATTCTTCCACAACGCCGGACATGTGACATGGAACGGATAAAGGCGGTTTTCAACTGGAGCGGCGGCAAGGATTCCGCCCATGCCCTGCTGCGGGCGAAGCAGGGGGGCAAATACGAAATCGTCGCGATGCTGACGAACGTACACCGAGACACGAACCGTAAGACCC
>ENA-ORLI01000142-ORLI01000142.1-human-gut-metagenome-genome-assembly--contig:-NODE-142-length-18967-cov-7.41963_pt1 | contig 18967 bp, 19 predicted proteins | sample MGYA00243015_ERZ508825 | MGnify/ENA primary metagenome ERZ508825 (study PRJEB26277, sample SAMN04329804) | human gut metagenome | biome: human-associated habitat | host: Homo sapiens | place: USA... | reverse complement strand
AATCCGTGAATATTCCGGAAGCTTACAATATAAAGGAAAGAAAAGAAAACATATCATCCTCAAGCTCCTTTACATCCGTTCAGGAAAAGACGGATGAGGAGGACAATTCCATCCGGACTTTAAAATCCGATCTGGAATACCTGAACCTGAAGGATGACCAGATCCGCTGGGCGTGCATTCTGAAAGCCCGTTATCCGGCCATGCCCCTGGAGTACGCCATAGCCGCCGTCAAGGACAGCATCCGTAACGGTGACTACCGTTACAGTGTGGGCGGCTGCCTCACTCCGCTGATAGAGAACTATATCCGCAAGTACAACGCTGAATGTTCAGGAGAAAAGAGGCAGGACGGTTTCCGTGCCGCCCTTGAGCGTCTAGGCATTTCTCCGGCACAGCAGCATGAGATCCTGCATCTGTCCGCGGACTCCCCCCGTGTGCTGGAAGCCGCCTTGAAGGAAATCGAGCGCAGCAACGGGCGCATCAGGAGCCCGCTATGTTTTCTCAGGAGCAGGCTGACGTCCGTCCGGACCGCATGATATTTTGACATTAGTTAGTATGTGAAAGAACATTCCATCCTGCCGTCCCGCTGTGAAGCCGGTGCGGCAGGAACTTAAAAAAAACGAAAGATTATGAAATCACAGGAAGCCAATGCGATCCCCTTGCGGGAGATACTGGAAAAATACGGTCATGAACCGGTCAGGTCCTACCACGGCTATCTCATGTACAGCTCCCCTTTCAGAAATGAGGAGACCCCCAGCTTCATGGTGAACCTGCACACGAACAAATGGAAGGATTTCGGTGAGGACAGCTCGGGAGGTGTGGCTGACCTGGTCATGCGTCTGGAACGGTGCGATTTTCACTCCGCCATGCGGCGGATTGAAAAAAGCGACCTGTCCGCCCCGTCCGACCCCCTCCCTGTTCCGACTTCCGCCGGGGATGCCGGCACCAGCCCCAGACTGACTGTCGACAATATCAATCCCCTGACCAACAGGATGCTTCTGGAATACATGGGCCGGCGTGGAATTGATGCGGACATTGCAAAGGCATATTGCAAGGAAGCATACTACCATTTCAGCGGAAGGAAGGACAGGCGCTGTTTCGCCGTAGCTTTCCCCAATGACAAGGGAGGCATGGAGCTCAGGAATCCGATATTCAAGGGATGTGCCGGAGTAAAAGCCGTCACCTGTCTTGACAATGGAGGCGACCGTTGTGCCGTTTTCGAGGGATTCATGGATTTTCTCAGCTATCTCCAGTATGCCAGGGAACATCCCGGACTGCCGCCAATGAATTTCTGCATCCTGAACTCCACGGCCATGGCCGGCAGGTCCGGAGAGTTCCTTTCCCGGCACCGGCTGGTACATGCCTTTCTGGACAACGACAAGGCAGGCATGGACGCCCTGGAGAAACTGGAGGGGAATCTTGGGAAGGATACGGTACTGGTCAATGAGTCCGTCCGGCTGTATCCCCGGCATAACGATTTCAACGAGTTCCTGCAAGCCTGTAAAAAAAAAGCAATGACTGCAGGAAATGAGATGTAATACAGCAAACAATATGAAAGAAGTATCAGAAAAGATAACGGAAAGAATCCGCAAGCTTATCCGGCTCAAAGAATCCGCCACACAGATCGGATCTGAAGGTGAAGCCCATGCGGCGGCAGCGGCGGTACACCGCCTGCTTATGGAATACAACCTCTCCCTGCTTGCTCTTGCCGGAGAGAATCAACAAACCCGGCTGACAGCCTGAGAATCTGACAGAATAAGCAACAAGGATGCGGCCGGCAATATCTGGAAACGGGACCTGATGAGGGTCTTATGTGAATACAATTACTGCAAGATGCTGCTCTACGCGGGCACAACCCATATGGTGGTAATCGGGACAGAGGAAAATGCGGCAACTGTCATTGCGCTCTTTGACTACCTGCGTAAAACCTTCAGACGTCTGTCCGAAGAGAAGTATTCCGGGTATGCGCAAGGCAGACGCGGTTACTGGAGAACCGCCAAAGGTAAGAAGGACTATATCCGGTCTTATCTGGAAGGCTGCATACCCGGTTTACGCATGCAGCTGGAGAATTCCGGGCAGACGCCGCAGGAAACCGGCCTCATGATCTGTCACCAAAAACTGATAGACGACTATATGGGCTTGATTAAAAACACATAAACGAAAAAAATATGGAGATAAAAGGAAAAGTACTTACCCTCTTTCCGGTCAAGGAAGGAGTCGGAAAGACATCGGGCACTCCGTGGAAGTCCCGTGAGTTTGTGATAGAAACGCAAGACCAGTATCCGAAGAGGATCTGCCTGCAAGTGATGAATGCCAACATGGACCGTTTTCCCATGGAGGAGGGTATGGAGGTCAGTGTCAAATTTGACATTTCCGCCCGTGAACGGGACGGCCGTTACTTCAACACGCTGACGGCATGGGACATCACCGTGCTGAATTCCCGGCCGTCCAATCAGGAAGGAGAAAACAGATGAGAAAGAAATTCTTTTTTCTGGGGATATTGTTGGGCGTCTGCCTGGCATCCCCGGCCCAGTTCTATTCCGCGCGTACCAACCTGATAGGGCTGGCAACGGGCAACATCAACCTGGAGGGGTCCATGACGCTGAACCGCCGATGGTCGCTTCATCTACCGGTCCAGTACAATCCCTTCGTCTTTAAGGACAACCGCCAGTTCCGCAACCTGACTGTCATGCCGGGCGTGCGCTACTGGTTCGTGGAGTCCTACTCCAATTTTTTTGTCGGGATGAACACCCTGGCAAGCGGCTATTCGATCGGCAGGATATGGAACAAGAAACGCTATGAGGGGGAAGGCTACGGCATCGGCCTCTCCATCGGCAAGGCCTACCCCCTGTCAAAAACATGGAACATAGAATGGGAACTCGGCGGCGCCGCGGTCTGGGCGAGGTACAACGAATACCGTTGCCGGGAATGCGGCGCCTTCCTGGGCAGAAAACACGGATGGTATCTGATACCTTCACGTGTGGCGTTGAACATGATATATCTTTTCTAAATGTACGGTCCTATGAAAAAAAGAAACATACCTGTAATCCTTTTACTTCCACTGCTGTCCTTATCCTGTTCCCTGTCCCACAAGATGGAAAGGAGCATCAGCAAGGTCGGTCTCTCACAGGCCGGCAAGCGGCCTGCACCGGACACGACATGCTATTCCGTTCCCGAAAAAATCACCTGGAAGGACAGTTCGGGAGTGGAACATATTGTCACCATGGCCGAACGTGACAGCGTTACGGGTGAAGAGATGACCGTGTTGCAGCTGGACGAGGTGACCATTGTCGCGCGTAACAGGAACATCCCCGAGCGTGCCGGGAAAGTGAATCTGGATTTTGTCGTGACCGTTCCGGGCAGGCTGATAGATGACAAATGGCAGGTACAGCTGACCCCTGTGGCCTACAAGCGTGGCAGACGCATAGAACTGGAGAGGATCTTCCTGTCCGGCGCCGACTTCGTCAAGCGGCAGAAAAAAGGATACGCGCAGTACCAGGCCTTCATAAACAGCATCATCCCGGATTCCGCCTATCTGAAAGAGATGTTCGACATGAAAGGCTACCGCCGTGCCATGGCCGAGCTGGAGGAGGAGTTCTACCAGGCATGGAAGCATGACTATATCGCCCGCGAGGAATGGATTGACTGGACTGAGAGATGGAACCGCCGTTACCAGCACTTCAACGCGAAGATGGAACGGAACCGCATGGCCATCGCCGGCCACAACACCATCCTGTCCGTACTTCCCGCCTACTGGCTCCGCCGTGACCTGGACACCACGCTGATTCCGTCCCGCTACCGCATGTTCTCGGAAGGCACCCCTCTGAAGGTACGCAGGGTGACGCCGGAAGATTCGGCGCGTATAGCGGAGAGATACTTCGATTACAAGCGCATTGCGGAGAACGAACGCAAACGTGACGCGGTGTCACGCAAATATGAGGAGCTGGTTCGTTTCCCTTACCAGGCCGCCCGTCTGGATACGGTCATCAGGAACAGGAACAATACCTTCAGCTATTATTACCGGCAGGAGATGGATGTTACCGATAACACGAAACGTATTGACCTGACAGTAGACGGAAGGATACTTGCCGTCAATGGCAGTTCCGCCAATTTACCGTCCTCGGATACCATTACCTATTATATAAGCAGTATGGTGCAGTTCCTGGACCATGCGCCCCGGTACAGGAAGGAGAAGATATACCGCAAGGCCACGGCCAATACGACCGCCTATATCAATTATCCGGCAGGCAGATACCTGTTTGACGAGGAATACGGGAACAACCGTTCCGAAATAGACAAAGTCCTGGAAGCGATCAACAAGCTGACCTATACCGGTGAGTTGGTGATGGACAGTATTGACATGACCGCCACCGCATCCCCGGAAGGCAGCGCGGCCGCGAACCGTATCCTGTCCAGGCAGCGTGCCGTTGCCTTGAAGGAGTACCTGTCCGGAAGGACGGATGACAGGACCGGCATCGACACCCTGATCCGTCCCCGGTGGATTGGCGAGGACTGGCAGCTTCTTGTCCGCAAGGTACAACAGGATACGGAAATGGATGACAGGTCAGCCGTTCTGGATATCATGTCCTCCGTAAAGGATCCGGACGCAAGGGAGGCCGGGATCCGGAAACGTTTTCCGGATGCCTACAAGCATATCAGGGAGAACTATTATCCTCTGGCACGTGCGGTGAACTTCGCATTCTACCTGCACCGCCGGGATATGATAGAGGAATTCAAATACACCACCGTCCTTGACTCGGCCTACATGCACGGTCTTGACCTGATGGAGGACAGGCAGTACAAGGACGCGCTGGTGATACTGTCGGACTATAACGACTACAACACGGCCATCTGCCTGATGTCACTGGGCTATGATGCACGGGCTGCCGGAATATTGGAATCCCTGCCGGAAAGTTCCAATGTGTGCTACCTGCTGTCCATCCTGTACAGCCGTCTGAAAGACGACGGCAAAGCCGTGTCCTCCTTCATGCGCTCACTGGAACTGGACGGTTCCAAAGCCTATCGCGGTCGTCTTGATCCGGAAATCAACCGGCTGATAACAACGTATAATTTAAACCTGTCGCAATATGAATAAAATAGTAAGAATTCTGCCCGGCATATTCCTGTCCCTGCTGTCACTTTCCTCTTGTGACGGCCTGTTCACCGAGGATTGTATCTACAAAGGATACCTGCACGCCCGTAACGGGTTCCATCACCCTTCCGATATGGGCACACCGGAACAGGCGGAGATGAACCTGATGGTTTTTCCGCTGACCGGTAACGGCGTGGCGGAATATGACAATCTTTCCATTCCTTTTAATGGAAGCGGTGATGCGTATGGGACCTTGCATATCGGGAGTTACGAGTTTCTCGCCTGCAACAAGGATGTCAACATCCTGGAGGATGCGGGCTCCGCCGCCACCGTCCGCTTGCGTGTTCCGACGGAACAGGGAAAGATCACGGCGGAGCAGGGATACGCGTATTCCTCTTCCGTGACCGGTACGGTCATGACTGACGACACCCTGCACGTCACCTGCGAGAGCAAACTGATGGTGCAGCGGATTGTCTTCAACATCACGGTGACGAATACGGGAATCCTGGAATATACCGGAATCACCGCCGAACTTGACGGCGTGACCACAAGCCGGTATGTACGTACAAGGGAAAAGGGAAGCGGTTTCGCCACCCTGCCTTTCACCGTCTCCCCTGAAAAGGAGAATTTCTTCCGGAAGGAAGTGCTGGTGTTCGGCATCAATACCGGGGTGAGCAATGTCATCCGTCTTCATCTGGACGGGGACATGCCCGTGGATGCGGATCTTGACCTGAGTGATGTGTTCAAGGACTTCACCGCTGACGGTATCAGTGTGGACATCACCGTCCGCGTATCCCCGTCCCTACATACCGCATCCGCTTCCATCGAGGACTGGCAGAATGTGGAATGGGGCCAGGGAATAATTACTTATTAATACTGTTTTTTTATCATCAATTTAAAATTTTACAAAATGAAGAAAATGTTTTTGTTCGCAGCGTGTCTTGCCGTATTGGCATGCAGCTGTTCCGAGAATGAAGAAGGAACCGTCAAGGATGTCCGTGCCTCCTTGAAAATCAACGCCAACATCGGTGCTCCCGCTGTTTCCCGCGCGGAAAAGACCGCCTGGGAAGCCGGTGACAAGCTGGGTCTTTATGTCTGCAACGGTACTCTGGGCACTCCGTACAACCAGAATGCCGTCTATACCAACACCCCTTTCACCTATTCAGCTGCCGGATGGACTTCGGAAGAGATCCTGCTGGATGAGAACGAGGCGACGGTGTTCGCTTATTATCCGTATGATGCCACGCTGACCACCCCCTCCGCCCTTCCGGTGGACATCACCACCCAGACGGACCATCTGTACGGACAGGGCGACACCAAGGCGAGCATCCTGAACCGTAATGTGAACATCACGATGAAACATGCCCTTTCACAGGTCGTATTCCGCATGAAGAAAACGGAAGGATACAGACAGGAAGGCGTCCTTACCGGAATCACACTGAAGAATGTCGGTTCCGCCACTCCGTTGTATACCCGTGCCACTATGGATATTTCAACAGGTTCCCTGACAAAAACGACGGCAGGCAATGTGGAATTCAGCGCCGGCGCCACTCTGACAGACAAGGCCGTATCCTTTTCATCCATTGTCGTTCCGGTTGATGCGACAGCGGGCAAGGATATGCAGGCCGTGTTCACCATTGACGGAAAGCAGCTGCAATTCACCTTCCCGGCCGGAACGAAATGGGAACGCTCTTACCGTAATATCTACGACATCGTACTGGGGAATAACGGTCTGGTCATCGGCGGTGCCGATGGCAGCGGTGTGACCATCGAACCCTGGACAGACGATGTGAAAGGTGAAATCCAGCTTGTACCTGTAATCTGACTTTAAGGGGCGGGAAGCCTTTCTTCCCGCCCTGTTACAAACCATATCGGGGCTGCCAATCCCCCATAATCAGACAAAACGATGAAAATGAAGAATATTTTAAACAGCCTTTTCCCCTGGCTGGCCGTGACAACCCTCCTGTCCCTGCAGGGCTGTGAGAATGAGGAAGGCACCGCAATCCACAGCCGTGATACCGTGTCCTTTGAAATTGACGCAGGGGGAGCACGGGCAACCGAGACAACGTTTGAGACCGGGGATGCCATCGGCGTCTATGCGGCAGTACGCATGTCATCAGCGCCTGCAACCTTGAAAACGTCCGGAAACTATGCGGACAACAAGCGGTTCGTCTGGAACGGCTCGCAGTTCGTGGCGGACGGGGACGCCAACGAAATAGCCGCCGGCTATGAAACGGATTATTATGCCTATTACCCCTACAGGGAAGACATGGGCAATCCGTTGGATTATGATTTCAGCATACAGGGGGACCAGCGGGAAGGCATCACGCTTTCCGACTTCATGTATGCGGCCAACAGGAGCGGAACAACCGATAAGGTCATAACGCTCGCCTTCTCCCACCGGCTGTCCCGGCTGCAGGTCACTTATACGCCGGAAGCGGGAGAGGCACTTTCCGGCGTGACCATCCAAAGGGCCAAGGCTACAGCCAATATCAACCTGGGAACCGGCACCGCCAATACCCTTGGAGCCACCTCGGATATACGGATGTATAATGACGGCGGCACATTCACTGCGGTCATTCCGGCGCAGGACCGGGATGCCGACGGTACATTCCTTACCCTTTTATTTGCCGACGGCACAAAAAAGGACTACACCCTTACGGCAAAGAAAGAATTCCTTGCGGGGCATACTACCGTAATTCCGTTCATGGGCAAAGAGCTGCAGTATACCTTTACCGTCAGTCCGGAAACCATCGGCAGCGGCTATTCCGGCGGCATCTATAACTACGAAACGGTTTCAAACAAATATTATTCAATAAACGGGAAGCCATTGCCCGGCACTGAGAGTCCATTGGAGTACACGGTTTCAACGACAGACGTCGTGACAACCCCGGACAATGCGGGCAAAACAATAAAGGTGGCGGAAAACCTGAATACCGCTCCCCGAAACGGCAAGGTCCTGTTTACCCAGGCAGAATCCGGAAGGACTTACATCCTGCCGGTACAACAGTCCTCCGCTACCACGCGGCAGACCTTGCAAATCAGCACAACTGCGGGAAACATACCCGCTGCCGGAGGAAACAAGGCTGTCACAGCCGTTCTCAGCACTTATTATAACGACCACCGGGATCCTGATAAAAAAGAAAATGTAACGGTTTCCCTCAGTGGAACCGGGACGGGATTCAGCCTGTCCGGGAATCAGGTCCTGGCTGTCAACAATACTACGACAAATGCCAGAAGTATTACCGTAAAAGGCAGTTACAACGGCATAACATCGGATAACAGCCTGACCATAACACAGGATGCCGGTGCAAAACAATACGCATCCTGGAGCGACTGGAGTGTAACCGTATCGGCCAATCCGGAAACGGTTGCAAACACGGGAGGTACATCCGTCATCACGGCCGATGCAGCCCGTACCCGTGCGTGGACGTGGAACGGTGTCGGCGGTTCAGGAGGTACGGAAACAGACAGGGCCACACCGTCATTGTCGGCAGCCGGCAGCGGATTCAGCCTGTCCGGAACAACACTGACAGCAGGCAACAACACAACAACATCTGAAAGATCCTGTACAGTCACGGCAACCCATGCCGGTAAATCAGCGACCTGTACAGTCAAGCAGCCGGCCGGAACAACCGGTTACGGAGATTGGAAAGTAAACATATCCGCCAGTCCGACCACTATCGCGGCCGCCGGAGGAACGTCAACGCTGACCTGCTCGGCTGCGCGTGACGTATATACCAATGGGGTAAAGACCGGTACGGAAACCGCCACACCTGTCATCTCGGGCAGTGCAGCCGGATTCAGCCTGTCCGGAAAAACAGTCAGCGCCGGCAACAACACCTCAACAAGCACGCGAAGTATAACATATACGGCAACCCATGCCGGTAAATCAGCCAGCTGTACGATCACCCAGTCTGCAGGAAACAGGCAATATGCGTCATGGAGTGCCTGGAACGTGACAGTGTCAGCCAATCCGGCCACGATAGCCGCAAGCGGAGGCACATCCTCCATCAGCGCGGCGGCAACCCGTACCCGCACATGGACGTGGAACGGTGTCGGCGGTTCCGGCGGTACGGAAACAGACAGGGCCACACCGTCATTGTCGGCAGCCGGCAGCGGATTCAGCCTGTCCGGAACAACACTGACAGCAGGCAACAACACAACAACATCTGAAAGATCCTGTACAGTCACGGCAACCCATGCCGGTAAATCAGCCAGCTGTACGATCACCCAGTCTGCAGGAAACAGGCAATATGCGTCATGGAGTGCCTGGAACGTGACAGTGTCAGCCAATCCGGCCACGATAGCCGCAAGCGGAGGCACATCCTCCATCAGCGCGGCGGCAACCCGTACCCGCACATGGACGTGGAACGGTGTCGGCGGTTCCGGCGGTACGGAAACAGACAGGGCCACACCGTCATTGTCGGCAGCCGGCAGCGGATTCAGCCTGTCCGGAACAACACTGACAGCAGGCAACAACACAACAGCGTCTGAAAGGTCCTGCACAGTCACGGCCACTTCAAACGGCAGGTCGGCCGCCTGTACGGTCAGACAGTCCGCCGGCAGTCAGACAACGGAGTACGGCAACTGGACCACGGGCTCATTGTCAGTGTCCGCCAGCCCGTCCGGTATCGGCTCATCCGGAGGCACAAGCCGCCTGAGTGCGACAGCATCACAAAGCCGTCCGAAATACACGAAGTGGAACGGCATAACAACAGGCACCACCACAGAATACCGGAGTGTGGATGTGAGCTCATCCGCCTCATGGTCAGGAAGCGCGTCGGGCTTCAGCCGGAGCGGCACGACTGTCACAGTGGCGGCCAATGGCAGCACTTCATCCCGCAATTGTACCTATACGGCAAGTTACGGAGGAAAATCAGGCCATGTGACAATCCATCAGGATGGAAAGCCCGCCGATGTAATCACCTACGGGTACATATTCACGCTCGGAGCCGTCAGCGGTGATGACGTCGTCTCCACCGGGGGAACCGTCACCTACAGTGTCACCTCACAGAAGATCACATACACCAACGGCAGCGAAACCTCCCGCAGCAATATCGGCTGGTCGGCTTCCGCCAACGTGTCCTGGATCAGTGCCGGCACAAACTCGGCAACCGTCAGTGAAAACCCGACAACTTCCGACCGTAGCGGCACGATTACGCTGACCCAGAACGAAAGCGGAAGGAAACTGTCAATCACTGTATACCAGGACAGAAAGGTATCGGTGGACATAAACTAAAAACTATAAATATGGATAAACCATTCAATCATCTCATTATTTGTCTGACGTTTGTAATGCCGGTTGCAGCCCTCAGCGGCTGCTCCGGCCCTAACGACAGTCCGGAGCAGGACGCCGTCATGTCCATCAGCTCCTGCACGGCACGTGGTGATGACGGGCAGGAAATGTCCGTCAGCGAGTTCGGCATGTTTGTAACGGATACGGCGGGAAACCTGTATCCGGACAACATCCGAGTCCTCAACCGGTCCGGGAAATGGACATTCGCGGAGATTTCCCTGTCGGACGGGGATAAAGGCATATATGCGTATTATCCTTACAACCCGTCCTTCAGCGGCGGAAAGATGGGCCTGGACGCAAGGAGCCAGACAGACTATCTGTATTCGGAAAGGACCATGGTGTCCGGGAACGCACCCTCCGCCTCCATCACCCTGTATCATCTTCTTTCGAAGGTGACTTTCAGAATGCCCGCCGCCGTCACCGCGGTCAGAGTGGCGGATTACAGCTACTCCGCTTCGTACAGTCTTCTGACGGGCTCACTGGAGATAAAACCGGAAAAAGGCACAATATCCTCCGGGACAGGAAGCCTGCTGCTCTATCCCGGTGACAGTCCGGCCATGCACGTGGCGCTGGTGGCCGGCGGACATCCATACGACTTCGTCATGCCGGCGGCGGCATTCCGATCCGGAAAGGAATATGTCTACACTTTGAAAACCGCCGGAAACGGGGTGGAGATAGAGGACATCACCATCACCGGCTGGCAGCCCGGAGGCAATTATGAAGGAACAATAACTGAAAAAGAACAAGAAAGGCAATGAAAAAGAAAATTTATACTTTATCCGTCCTGCTGGCGGCGGTTCTTCCGGCAGGGGCACAATCCATCAAAAGTGACATCAACACCGTCCTGAACGACATCGCACTGCCGGTTTTCCTCGGTGTGATGGTCATGGCGCTTGCCGTAGGCATAGGAAAGAACTGGAGACTCATCAATGACGAGAACAGCGAGGGCAACAAGAAACAGGGATGGATGAACGTCGCCTACATGGTCGGCTATGTCCTTATCGCGGTGACCGTCATCAGCTTCTGCGTGGGCAAGATAGCCGGTGTCAGCTTCTCAATCTGACCGCCATGGAGTACAAGGTGCGCAAAGGGATCGAGAACCCGTGCAAGATACACGGGCTGCTGGTACGCGACTTCTATCTGTTGCTCGGTTACGGCGGATTCGCCGTGGCCGTGCTCCTGCTGAACGTCAAGAGCTGGCTGGAGGACGGTACGACAGGCGGTGAAATGCTTTTCATATTCGTATTGCTTGTCGGATGTGGCCTGTTGTTGGCAAGGAAGTTCTATAAGAATGCCTCAAGGAAGAAGTACAGGCCGCCGCATTGGGAGAAGACGGTTACAAACCGTGATGTGAGAAATGCTTTAATGAAAGACAGATAAACTATTGACAGTATGGAAAGTGTTAGAAACTGGCTGGAACAAACAATCGGAATGCCAATTGATGAAATATGCATCATTATCATGGGGATGCTGACACTGCATGTTTTGATAAGAATTGCCATACATGGGAACATGGAGTTCTTAAAAAAGTATGGCAAGAGTGGCAATGATACCGAAAAAAAAATCAATGATCCCTCTAAAGAAAGGAACGACTCATCGTCTGCATGATTCAACTTTTTTTTTAAGGAGCTGCCAACAGTGTTTGCCCCCCAATGTAATCTTACCCAAACAAATCTTTGCAAACAGGAGAAGAATACTAAAGTAGGCAACACTTGAATATAGCACAAGAAACCTTGTCCAATAACAGGCCAAAGAAATCTGTATTCCTTTACTTTCGATCAGATAAAGGTAAATCAACTCCCCAAAAGCGAGAACAGGAATCGGAACGAATACAGCATATGGAGGTGGTTGTACCGGACAGGAAACAAGAGTGGTTAAACTGAGATATGCTCCGGCAGTTCCCGTAGCCAACATCAGTTGTACGACAAAAGTATAGCTACTGAAAGATGATATATACATAAACAAAAACGGATACACAATAATAGTGCAGGCGGCAAGGGAAACAATAGTATACCGTATGCCCCTTTCCATTTTTTGGTAGATATCTCCCAATTCATTTAACATATCATAAGACAGATCAAGTTAGACAATAATAGTGTTTGATTCCTGTGCAAAGATACAAATAACAACCGAATGGATAAAAAATAAACAAACAATAAGAAAATGGAAAACGAAGGATATTCCATACTGGATGTCATCAATGACGAATACGGTGTCATCCTTACCAGAAACGGCTGCGTGTCTGTAGCGTTCCGCATGTACAATCCGGAATGCTACAGCCTGCACCGTACCGACCTGGAGGAGCGCAACGCGCGTCTCTACCAGGCGTTCAAACACCTGCCCTCCGGCAGCTTCGTGCACAAGCAGGACGTGTTCCTTAAAAGGGAGTACGTTCATGAGCTGGAAGGGGACAGCTTCATCGACAAGGCGGAACAGAGGCATTTCTCCGGCCGTGAGTATCTGGAACATGACTGTCTTCTGATATTCACCCTGTCCGGCCTGTCCTCCCTGGCAGCCTCGTACAATGCCAACCCGTTCTCCTACCGGGAGAGGCTGCATGTGTCCGACCGGGAGAAACTCACCGAATTTCTGGAGGGGGTGAACTCCGCCATTGGTGTGATAAACAGTATCAGGGACACCCGTCTGGAAAGGATGGCCGCCGCCAGCCTGAGGGAGTATGTCATCCGGTACATCAACTTCTTCCCCCGGGCTGCCTGCGACCGTGACATCCATTTCTCCGGAGAGATCACCGTCGACCGGGAGAAAGCGCGTTGCTATACCGTCTGTGACGGTGACTATCTGCCTGACCGCACCGTCAGAAGCGATGTGGAGGACACCACACTGCCCGTGTCCGGATGCAGCCTGTACATGGCGGAACTGGAAGGCCTGGGCGTGCACCTGCACTGCAACCATGCGGTCAACCAGATCCTCTATTTCGAGGGCTCGGAGAAACTTTATGAAGAGTTCTCCCGCCGTGTGGCGGTCTACCGCACCAACAAGGGATGGGACAGGGCCATGCTGGAGCCGAAGGCGGACGAGCTCGAGAACATGCAGAAGGAGATCATGGAGGAGAGGCAGCTCCTCTGCCGTGCCAATTTTTCCGTCATGATATGGGATGACAGCCCGGAACTGCTGGACCGGGCCGAGAAGAAGCTGCGGGAATACCTGACCGTCTCGGACTTCAAATTCTATATACCGTCCTACGAGCATCTGGCCAACATATACCTGGCTTCGGTTCCCGGACAGGAGAAAGGGCTTGACAGCGGTTTCCTGTTCCTGACCCCGCTTTCCCTCGCGCTCTGTCTGTTCATCAACTACACGACATTCACCCCGGATGAGGAAGGGGTGTATTTCAATGACCGTATTTATCAGATACCTTTGAAAAAGGATATCTGGGACGCGAAGAAAAAACGCATACCGGCCCGCAACGGCATCGTGGTGGCATCCACCGGCGGCGGCAAGTCCGTGCTGACACTGAATATCGTGCAGCAGCTCATCGAGCAGGGCTATATCGAGGTGGTGGTGGAGTTCGGGTACTCTTTCGGACAGCTCTGCAAGCTTTATCCTGAAATCTCGCTGCATGTGGACTATGACGGGGAGACACCGCTGGGCCTGAATCCCTTCGATCTGGAGGGCCGTTCCCTTGACAACAACAAGATAGAGGTGCTATCGGGTATCGTGCAGCGTTTCTGGCGCCGCATGTTCGGGAAGGACGAGGAGGAGCAGTCCGTAGCCCTCACAAAATTCATCCAGGATTATTACACCACCTGCCTGCCGCCCCATTCCTTTCCCTCTTTCTACCGCCACGTGACGGAGCATTATGAGGATATCTGCCGGCGGAAGGACGTAGACCCCAATTATTTTGACCTGTCCTCCTTCCGCCTCATATGCAGCGAGTTCCTTCCCGGTGAACGGTATGCCAATGTATGCAGGACCGACGGAGTGCCCGATTTCGGGAACAGGCGGCTGGTCGTGTTCGAGCTGACGCAGATCAAACAGGACAAGTTCCTCTCCGACCTGGTCATGGCCCTGATCTTCGACGTGATTCATGACAAGATCCTTTCCGACCGGACCAGAAGGGGGATGATCATTTTTGACGAGTATGCCGAGACGGCGCAGATGAAGTCCAGAGGCGAGGATATCAGCATACATTCCGCAGTCGCCTTCTGCTACCAGAAGATACGCAAGGAGAACGGTGCGGTGATGACCATCGTCCAGAGTCCCGACCAGCTTCCCGATGACGAATTTACCAAAGGCATGATCACCAACACCCAGCTGCTGTACATCCTTCCCACAACGGATGTGGTATACAGGGCCGTGGAGAAAAGGTTCGAGATGGGGGGCGACCCCGCCCAGTGCAACATGATGCGGTCCATCCGCAACGACTTTTCCGGGGAGCGTCCGCATTCCGAGTGCTTCATCCGCTTCACCGGCGGCCAGGGGAGGTATGCGGTGGTGGTGCGCAACGAACTGAGCCGGGAGAAGTTCCTCGCCTTCCAGACCGACGGGGAGACATGGGCTGAGATTGACGGCTATTCCAGGACCATGCCGATGGAGGAAGCGATAGGCAGATACATGGAGAGACACCCGTCAAAGGACAGGAAATGAAAGGAGACCGTATGGAAAAAGGATTAAAGGGATACAGGCCGCTTCTGCTTCTGCTCCTGTGCGGCGGAATGACCTTGAAGGCTGCCGCACAGGCGGCGATTACCGACCCTCTCAACACCGCCCAGAGCACACTGACCGCGGGAAATACCGCTGCAACGGTGAAACAGGTGACGGAATCGGTGAACAGACTCCAGACCGCCCTGGACTATGTCCAGAAGGTGTCCGCCACCGTCAGACGCGCACGGATGTTCACGGACCTGATAGACCGGCAGAACCGGTTGAACAGCAACTGCCTCAGGACGCTGGAAGAGGCGGAGAAGATGGACATGAAGGGGCTGCCGGGCATCACTTCGGCCGTGCAGGACGTGGTGGCGAACAACGCCGCCATCATCTCCCTGACCATGGACATACTCGGCAGTGACCTGAAAATGAACGACAGCGGACGGATAAAGCATCTGAGGAAGTGTCTGGAAAAGCTGAGGGAGCAGGAGGCGGGACTGTCCGCCATCCGTCAGACCATCTCCCGTACACGGACAATCAGACGGAATTTGGGACTTGTAACAAAATAGGAATCAGAACAAAGGAGGAATATCATGAGATTGCTTTCAATTTTTTTCTTTTTTACAGGAATGTCGCTGCATTGCGTGACGGCGGGAGCCCAGTGGGTGGTCACCGACCCCGGCAATACGGCACAGGGAATCATCAATGCCGCCAATACGGCCAGTACGGTGAAGCAGACGGTGGAACAGGTGAACAGGCTCCAGACCGCCCTGGACTATGTCCAGAAGGTGTCCGCCACCGTCAGACGCGCACGGATGTTCACGGACCTGATAGACCGGCAGAACCGGTTGAACAGCAACTGCCTCAGGACGCTGGAAGAGGCGGAGAAGATGGACATGAAGGGGCTGCCGGGCATCACTTCGGCCGTGCAGGACGTGGTGGCGAACAACGCCGCCATCATCTCCCTGACCGGGGATATACTCAGCAGTGACCTGAAAATGAACGACAGCGAACGGATGGAGCAGCTCGACGGATGTCTTCAGGAAGTCCGTCGCCAGGAGGCTTCACTGGGCACCATCAGACAGATCATGTCACATACGCGTACCATCAGACGGAATTTGGGACTTGTAACGGAATAGGAATATGGCATCAATAACAGAAATATCGGTCGAGCATATCCACAATGCTTATGAAAGTATCCGGGGGAACATCGCCGTGGAAGCCTTCTATGCGGTAGTGACGGGATTCATGGCTGTCACGCTCATCCACCGTCTGTATACGGTATACCGGGAGGTGCAGTCCAACGAGGACGGCACGCCCACCATGAAGGATTACATGAACCTGGTGTGGCAGTATGTATTCTGCATAGCCGCCGTCGCACTGTTCCCCGTGCTGCTGGAAGCCCTGGAAACGGTGTTCGGCAAACTGATGGACGATCTGCAGGCCGGATTCGGCGGAAAGGTCTATGATGTGGCCGACCTGTTCCAGAAGCCGATAATCGCACAGTTCGAGAAACAGTTCAGCGACATGTCGGTAATGGACGTTGCCGGCGTGTTGCTCAATCCGGTCGGCAGTTCGTTCGATTATCTGCTGGCGTATGTGGCCGGCGTCATAGCCGCCCCTTTCTACATGTACGCGCAGACCCTGTTCATAGTCGGCAGATACATGTTCCTGCTCCTGCTGGAACTTATATCCCCTGTGGCGATAGCCTGTTTCTACAACGAGAGTACCCGGACGTATTTCCATACGTGGTGCAAGAACCTGCTGGTCTGTTATCTGATGGTACCGGCCTTCATCCTTGCCAGCAAGTTTTCGGACGCCATCGTCTGCGAGTATGTCATGAACACCTCGTGGAATGTCGTCCTGCAGGTGTTGTTTTCCCTTGCGTTGAAACTGTCCCTGCTGGCGATTGTGAGAGGCAGGATCCATAACCTTTTTTAAAACAACGGAAGAATATGAAAATGGATATAAAGAATATGGTGAGGGACTTCGCCTCACTGGGAGAGGCCAAGAAGCGGTCCTCCGTCTATGTCAAGGCGGTCAGCCTGTTGTGTGCGGCCATCGTCGCCCTGGTGCTGTTCTTCATGAACATGACCGTCCGCGGAGTGACGGACAGGATCCTTGTCGTGAATACCGGCGGAGAGTTCCTGCAATTGAAGTCCATGGAAACGGACAAGTTATACGAGACCCTGTTGAAGGCCCACTGCAACGCGGTGGCCTATTATGTAAACTCTTTCGACAGGATGAGCATCTCCGGAAACCAGGCGCAGGCCGTGTTTCTGGTGGAGAAATCCGAGCTGAACGCCATCTGGAACAAATACCTGAACGACCGCGCCTATGCCGACGCGGCGGACAGGGGTGTCATCTACAAGTGCGTGTTTGAGAAGCTGCACAGGGTCGGGATACGTGATGACGGTTACAACGTGCTGTTCACCTCCATCCTGTCCATCCATGATGCCGGCGGGGTCAAACGTATAAGGATATACAGCCGGGGCGACGCCATACGCACCACCCCGTCCTATCCGGAGAATGTGACAGGCTTCTTCTTCCGGAACTATACACAGGAATACGAGCTGTTGGATAGCTCGGATGGAAACAAAGAAAGGAATTGAATAAAACAGAAGAACATGAAGAAGACTCAAGTAATCATTGTCAGCGTGTTCGGGTTACTTGTCCTTCTTGTCATCTGGACAATCTCCGCGATGAAAGGAAAGGAAGAGAATCAGAACACCGTCCGTCTTAGCACGGACAACAAGGATGTGACCATTACGGATGTGAAGGCCCAGCTCGAGCGTACCCCCCTGCGCAAGCAGGCGGAGGGACAGGGCGGGGACAATCCGGTGGACATAGAGCGTATGCGTCAACTCATCATCAACAGTGAGATGCCGCCGGAAGAGGAATACGGGCGGAAGGCGGATACCGCCTCCTATATCCTTCCCACACAAGAGAACCTGGACAGTATCACCCGTGAACTGCGGAAGAAGAAAAAAAGGAAACAGGAGAAAAAGAAGGTAGAGAAGAAGGAAGAGACAAAGGAAGCCCCTGAGGCAAGGACAAGATTCAACACGGTCGCCTTGCACAAGAGCAGCAGGCGGAACGCCATCCGCGCGTACGTGCATTCCGACCAGGTCGTGATGGCCGGATCCACGCTGAAGATGCGTCTGGGTGAGGACTGTCTCACCGATGACGGCCGTCGGGTGAGGAAGGACTCGCCGGTGTACGGGGAAGTGAGGAAGATAGACGGCGAAAGGGTCATTGTGGAGATCAGGACAGTCAATGTGGGCGGCAATATCCTTCCGTTTAAAAAAGAAGTATATTCTTCTGACGCAATGGAAGGTATCTATGTACCGGGGAACGCAAAGGCGGAAATCAACAAGGATGCCACGGCCGGGGCGGTGGACGGGACAAATCCGCAGATAACCGGAGGCCTGGACATGGGCAGCCAGCTTATTGCCGGAGGCGTGAACGGTGTGGTGAACGCCACCAAGCAGGCCGCAAGCAAGAATATCAAGAAAGTGAAGGTCACCATCAAGACCAACTATGCCGTGTTTCTGATGGAGAAAAAAGAAACGGGGGAAAGCTGACCGGAAACGGCATATTGAAACATTAAAATAGTGTGTATTCACGCCACGAACAGTCAGGGCAAAGAAGTGATGAAAAGGCATCTGTGGATGAGAATGAGAAGCAAAAGTCCCGGATAATGGTCCGGAACCTGAAAAGTAAACAATAAATAAAAACAAAAATTATACAATGGAAACCATACAGGAAATTATAGATACAATAAAACAATGGCCGGCCACAATATGGTGGGTTATGGGAGCTCTTTTCATTATCCCCCGGTTTTGGGATACTCCACCGAGAAAGAAACGAAATAAAGATAAAATGACGGATGATAAGAATAACGACTTAAAAAGTTCAAATATGACTTATAAAAAAAAATAAGAAAGCAACCAAAATGAAAAAGGAGTCAA
>ENA-ORLI01000134-ORLI01000134.1-human-gut-metagenome-genome-assembly--contig:-NODE-134-length-19484-cov-6.90283_pt1 | contig 19484 bp, 11 predicted proteins | sample MGYA00243015_ERZ508825 | MGnify/ENA primary metagenome ERZ508825 (study PRJEB26277, sample SAMN04329804) | human gut metagenome | biome: human-associated habitat | host: Homo sapiens | place: USA... | reverse complement strand
GGCCGAGGAGCGTCTGAGCCGGCTGCTGGACGACGACCGGGAACGTGCGAAGGTGCTCTTCCTCACGGCGGCCGACACCCCGGCCGAAGCCGTGGACAGCTACCTGCGCCTGGGACGGCAGCTCGACTCGCTGAAACAGGCCGGGAAGATCGACTCCCATGCCGGGGTGACCTCGTTCGTGGTGGACAGCGCCGAGCAGATGCTGAGGCTGGAGCGCTGGCGAAAGTTCTGGACGCCGCAGCGCCGCGAAGTGCTGCGCGCAGGGATCCGGGAGGGCGAAAGGCGCTACGGATTCGCCGAAGGGGCCTTCGACGGCGCACTGGAACTGGCCGGAAGGGAGTACACCAGGCTCGACTACTCGTCCCCGGCGGCACGGGAGGTATTCCGCGAATGGATCGACGGACAAGGGGCGACACCCATATTCCTGAGCCATGTGACATTGCCCGACAGCTGCAAGCACGAAGTTTACGCCGTGTTCTCGGCGGCGGACGACATCGTGGTCGCCGACCGGGCGTTCTACGCCGGGAAAATGGCGCGGAGCGTGAACCACAACTTCTACCTGATACTCTCGATCTCGTCGATACTGGTCACCGTGGCGCTATTTCTCTGCTACGGGCGTATCGAGCTGACGCTGATGTCGCTGCTGCCGATGGGCATCAGCTGGGTCATCATCCTGGGACTGATGGCGATGTTCGGCGTGGAATTCAACATCGTGACGATCATCCTCTCGACCTTCATCTTCGGCATCGGCGACGACTTCAGCATCTTCATCATGGACGGGCTGCTGAGCGAATACAAGACCGGGCGCAGGATGCTCGACACGCACAAGACGGCGATCTTCTTTTCGGCCTTCACCGTCGTGGTGGGGCTCGGGGCGCTGATCTTCGCACGCCACCCGGCACTGCACTCGCTGGCGACGATCTCCCTATTCGGCATCGTCGCCGTGGTGCTGGTCTCCTACACGATACAACCCGTGCTGTTCCGGATGCTGATCACCTCGCAGACCGAAAAGGGCGGGGCGCCCTACACGCTGGGGAGCCTCGTGAACACGGCCTACGCATTCGGGTTGTTCGTGACGGGCTGCCAGTTGTTGCAGGCGCTGATCTTCACGCTCTGGCCGTTGCCGATGGCACGCCGCCGCAAACAGCGCATCGTGCAGTGGTCGATCCACCACATGACGCGGGGATTCCTGCGGGCGATGGTCACGACGAAGACCATACGCCTGAACGAGCCGGGCGAAAAGTTCGAAAAACCGGCGGTCGTGATCGCCAACCACCAGTCGTTCATCGACATCCTGGTGCTGCTGAGCATCTGCCCCAAGGCCGTGATGGTGACCAACGGCTGGGTATGGCGTTCGCCGGTATTCGGGCGTATCGTCCGCTACCTGGGGTTCTACCACGCGGCGGACGGATACGAACGCCTCGCCCCGGCACTGGCGCAGAAAGTGGCCGAAGGGTACAGCGTGATCGTCTTCCCCGAGGGGACGCGCTCGGCGGACGGGAAGATCGGACGCTTCCACAAGGGGGCTTTCTACCTGGCCGGGGAACTGGGGCTGGACATCTTGCCGATCTGCCTCTACGGCAACGGCATGATCTCGTCGAAAAGGCAGCCCATCTATATCAAACACGGGCTGGTGGTAAGCCGCGTGCTGCCGCGCATGGCTGCCGCCGACCCCGCGAACTGCTCGGCGCAGGCCAAGGCCGCCTGCCGCCTGATGCGCCGGGAGTACCTCGGGCTGTACGAAACCTACAACAGGCCGTGCAACCCCTATTTCCGCGACATGCTCATCAAGAGTTACACCTACAAGGGCCCCGTGCTGGAGTGGTACATGCGCGTCAAGGTGCGGCTGGAGCGGAGCTACGAGCTGTTCGACCGCATCGTGCCGCGCGATGCGGCGGTCGTAGACCTCGGGTGCGGATACGGCCCCCTGAGCTACATGCTCGCCATGCTCTGCGAGCGGCGGCGGGTCATCGGCATGGACTACGATGCGGAAAAGGTCGAGACGGCCGGACAGAGCTTCCTGCGGCGGCCGGGCATCGAGTTCATCCACGCCGACCTGCGCACGGCGGAGCTGCCCGGGGCAGACGCCTTCCTGCTGGTCGACGTGCTGCACTACATGCGCCCCGAAGAACAACGGGCGCTCATCGGGCGCTGCGCGGCACGGCTCAACGCAGGCGGACGGATCATCATCCGCGACGGCGACAGCGGCAAGGCCGAGCGGCACAAGGCCACGGCGATGACCGAGGTGTGGTCGACGAAGATCGTGGGGTTCAACAAGACCGACGGCGGGCTGCATTTCACCTCGACGCCCGAGCTGGCCCGGATCGCCCGCGAACTGGGCATGGAGATACACGCCGCGCACAAGGACACGCGCACGTCGAATACGGTATACATACTGACCCGGCGGGAAGCGGAGGGCCGAAAGGAGGAGTGACATGGAGGGGCAGTTCGACATAATCGTCATCGGCAGCGGCCTCGGAGGCCTGGAGTGCGGCGCCATGCTCGCCCGCGAAGGGATGGGGGTCTGCGTCACGGAACAGGCCGACGTCCCCGGGGGCTGCCTGCAATCGTTCTCCCGGCGGGGACATGCGATCGACACGGGCATGCACTACATCGGCAGCATGCAGGCCGGCGGCATCATGCGCCGTTACTTCGAATATTTCGGCATCCTCGGCTCGCTGCGCCTGCGGCCGCTCGACGAGGCATTCGACGTCGTGTCGCTGCCCGGAGCGGGCGACTACGCCTACATGCACGGTTACGAAGCCTTCGAAAAGCACATCGGGGAATTGTTCCCGCACGAAAAGGCGGGGCTCGGCCGCTACTGCGCGAAGCTGCGCGAAATCGGCGGCAGCATCGGCATCAGGGTGCACCGCACGGGGCGGCTGTCGGCCGGGGGAACGAAATACCTCGGGGCACCGGCGGCCGGATTCATCGGCGAATGCGTCGCAGACCCGCTGCTGCGCAATGTCCTCGCGGGGACGAACCCCCTCTACGGAGGCGTGCGCGAAAGCTCGACGCTCTACCACCACGCGATGATAAACCACTCGAACATCGAAGGCGCCTGCCGCTTTACGGGCGGGACGCAGCAGATCGCCGACGCACTGGCGGCCAAGATCCGCGAGCACGGAGGGACGACGCTGGTGCGGAGCCGCGTCGTCGCCCTGCACACCGAAGGGCGGCGCGTCACGGGCGTGGAGCTGGCCGACGGGCGAATGCTGCGGGCAAAAACCGTCATCTCGGCCATCCATCCCGCGGAAACCCTCCGGCTGATAGGCCCGACGCCCGTCGTCCGCAAGGCATTCAGGGAACGGATCGGCAGCCTGCCCGACTCGTACGGACTCTTCTCGATATACCTGCTGCTGAAGCCGGGGCAGTTCCCCTACATCAACCGGAACCTCTATTACTTCGCCGGGAAAGATGTCTGGAAGACGCTTTTCGACCCGGAGGCCATGCGGCCGGGGATGGTGCTGCTCAGCGCACAGGCTCCGGACGGCGACCCGGCATGGTGCGACGTCGTAACGCTGATGACGCCCGTCGCCACCCGCCCCTGGGAGGCGTGGGAAGGCTCCGCCCCGGGACGCCGCCCCGAAGCCTACACGGCGCTGAAGGCCGCCATGACGCAGGCGACGGTCGATTTCGCCTGCGCCCGCCTTCCGGAACTGAGGGATGCCATCGCCCATACGTATGCCGCCACGCCGCTCACCTACCGCCACTACACCGGCGCACCGCACGGCGCGGCATACGGGCTGCTGAAAGACTGCCGCAGCATCATGGCGTCGCACATCCCGGCCCGCACCAAATTCGAAAACCTGCTGCTCACGGGGCAGAACCTCACGGTTCACGGCGCCATCGGCGTCACGCTGTCGGCCGCGGCGACCTGCTCGGAAATAGTGGGCACGGAATACCTCGCAAAAAAAATCGCAAACGCATGAAACGCCTCTTCAAATACACACTCATCGCACTGGCGGCGATCCTCGTCCTGCCGGCGGCATTCCTCTGCGGCCTCTATTTGACGGCCGACATGGAGCAACCAGCGGTGACGATCGACACCGCGGCCTACCGCGTCACAAACCACGGTGGCTACACCACCTGCCACGGCAGTTTCCTGCGCTGCAACCCCCACGGACTCTGGGAGCTCTATACCGCCGGGCCGCCCGAAGAGTCGGGGGCGGCGGCAGGCGCCCTCACCGCAGGGCTGATGCACTACCAGGAACAGGTTTTCGTAGACCAAATCCGCGAATTCGTCCCCTCGGAGGGCTACCTGAAATTCCTGGGCGGCATGATCCGGATATTCAACCGCAACCTGGGGCGGCACGTCCCCGAGGAGTACCGGCGCGAGATATACGCCCGGTCGCTTTACTGCTCGCACGACTTCGACGCCATCGGCACCCCCTACGAACGCCAGCTCAACTACCACGCGGCGCACGACATCGGGCACGCTATGAGCCAGTACATGCTCGTGGGATGCAGTTCGTTCGCGGCATGGGGCGGTGCGAGCGACGACGGGAAACCGGTCGTCGGGCGCAACTTCGATTTCTATATGGGCGACGACTTCGCCCGCAACAAGATCGTGACCTTCTGCCGGCCGCAGGCGGGCTATCCCTTCGCCAGCATCGGCTGGGCGGGGATGACCGGCGTGCTGTCGGGCATGAACTCCGAAGGGCTAACCGTGACGATCAATGCCGCGAAAGGGCCCGTGCCGCTCGCATCGGCGACACCCATCTCGATCCTCGCACGCGAGATCCTGCAACATGCGGCGACCATCGCAGAGGCGCTGGAGATCGCCCGCCGCCGCGACACCTTCGTCAGCGAATCGCTGCTCGTGGCCTCGGCACGCGACGGGAGGGCGGCGATCATCGAGAAAACGCCCCGCCGAACCGTGCTCTACGAGGGCGACGGGGAGTACCTCATATGCACGAACCACTACCAGTCGGAGGCGTTCGCCGACGACGGGGACAACCGCGAGAATATCGCCATGACCGACAGCCCCCATCGCTTCGCCCGGCTCGAAGAGCTCATGGCGGCGAATGCACCCCTCGGCGTCCCGGCAGCGGCCGCCATGCTGCGCGACCAGCGCGGCACGGGCGGCAAGGACATCGGCGTGGGGAACGACTGTTCGGTGAACCAGTCGATCGCCCACCACTCGGTCATATTCAAGCCGGCAACCCTGCAAATGTGGGTCTCGACCTCGCCGTGGCAGGGCGGCGCCTTTGTCTGCTACGACCTCGGGGCGATCCTGCGCAACCCCGACCCCGCCGCTGAGCTCTACGACTCGGCGCAGGAGATACCTTCCGACACGGCCTACCTGGCCCGAGACTACCCGCGCGTGGTCGCATCCCGCCAACTCGGCGCCCGGATCCGCCGGGCGATGAAAGCAGGGAGGAAGGCCGACGGGGAATTGATAGAAACCTTCGCCCAAACCAATCCGCAGAATTTCCACACCTGGAAACTGTTGGGGGAATACTACCTCTCGCAGGGCGACGACGGGCGCGCGGCACAGAGCTTCGGCAAGGCGCTGGAGGCAGGGGTTCCCCGCAGGGACGAACTCCTGGCGATAGAAAGACTCAAATCGGAATGCAAGCCATGATACGAAACCCGGAAATACAATTCGCATCGGCCGATGCGATCGCGGCGTTCCAGGAGGAACGCCTGCGCGATGAGGTCGCCTACCTCTATGAAAATTCGCCTTACTACCGGCGCATGTTCGACGGCTGCGGCATGCAGCCCGGCGACATCCGCACGGCGGACGACCTGCGGCACCTGCCCGTAACCACCAAAACGGATCTGCAACTCCACCCCGGGGAGTTCGTCTGCGTGCCCCGCCACCGCATCATCGACTACGTGACCACGTCGGGAACCCTCGGCGACCCGGTGACGTTCGCCCTGACGGAAGAAGACCTGGGCCGGCTGGCCTACAACGAGGCCGTGTCGTTCACCACGGCGGGATGCACCGGGGAGGACATCCTGCAGCTGATGACAACCATCGACCGCCGCTTCATGGCCGGGCTGGCTTACTTCATGGGAGCCCGAGAGCTGGGATGCGGCGTGATCCGCGTGGGGAACGGCATCCCCGAACTGCAATGGGACACCATCCGGCGCATCGGCCCCACGGGCTGCATCGTCGTGCCGTCGTTCCTGATAAAACTCGTCGGCTATGCGCAGGAGCACGGCATCGACTACCGCCGCTCGTCGCTGCGCCGTGCGATCTGCATCGGCGAGGCGCTGCGCGACACCGACTTCAGCAACAACACGCTGGGGGCGAAAATCACCGAACTGTGGCCCGAACTGGAGCTCTTCTCGACATACGCCTCGACCGAGATGCAGACCTCGGTCACCGAATGCGGGCACCACTGCGGCGGGCATGTCCCGGCCGACATGCTCCTGGTGGAGCTGCTCGACGAGCAGAACAACCCCGTGCCCGAGGGACAGGAGGGCGAGGTAGTAATCACGACGCTCGGCGTGCGGGGCATGCCGCTGCTGCGCTTCAAGACGGGCGACATCTGCATCGCCCGCACGGGACGCTGCGCCTGCGGCCGCACGACGATGCGCCTCTCGTCGGTGATCGGACGCCGGGGGCAGATGATCAAATTCAAGGGCACGACGCTCTACCCGCCCGCGCTGTACGACGTGCTGGAGAACATCCCCGGCGTGAACAACTACATCATCGAGGTATTCACCGGAAGCCTCGGCACCGACCAGATCGTGCTGCGAATCGGCAGCACGCGCCGCGACGAGGCGTTCGAGAAGGAGATCAAGGACACGTTCCGCTCGAAAGTGCGCGTAGCACCCGAGGTTGTCTTCGAACCGGTGGAGTACATTGCGAAAAAACAGATGCCCCAAATGAGCCGGAAACAAATAAAATTCGTAGATTTACGCGAACAAACCAAATAAAACCCAACCATGAAAAAATTACTGAGCATAGCCCTGTGCCTGATCGCCGTCGGCGGTTTCGCACAGAAGGGAAAGACGAAGATGGCGGCCGACTTCTACGGCGTGGATTACAGCTGCGTGAGCGTCATCGGGGCCAACGAGCAGCCGGCCGAGTTCATCAAGGCGTTCGAGGCCATCAACCGCCTCTTCCTCAGCGAACCCAAGAAATACGACGTGGCCGGGTTCACCGGCATCGACATCCTCTCGACCAGTGTCGAACAGGCCAACGAGGCGTTGGGCGGCCTGGCCGCCGAGCAGTTCACGCCCCGCAGCACGAAGGCCGACATCGCAGCGCAGCTCCCCGGAATCCTCGCCCGCTACGACAACGGCTCGGGGAACAAGGGACTGGTGTTGATAGCCACGACGCTCGACAAGGGCAACGGCATCGGGTACTACACGGCCGTGCTGTTCGATCCCGCCACGCAGGAGGTCATCCTCCAGATGGACATGGCCGGCAAGCCCGGCGGGTTCGGCCTGCGCAACAATTGGGCCGGCTCGGTATACAACGCCCTCAAGATGCAGGGTATAATCCTGACCAGGTAGGGGGGGGGTACCCCGCACCGACACACCCCGCACGGCTTCGTGCGGGGTGTGTCGTCATAATAGGCAAAGAGCGCCCGGAGCGGGGACACGATCCGCACCGGCAGGAAACCTTGTACACCGCCGGATAAAAACGCCCGGGAGGCGAACTTACCCGGCAGCCCCGGAGCGGGCTTCCGGGCATCTCCCGGGCGGCGGATATTTCATGCGCGCATCGTCGAGCACCAACACCCAGTCGTTCCCCTTGCCGCAGGTCGGGGGCGTGAAGGTCACCGTCGCACCGGCATCCCGGCGGCGGAATTCCCCGATCCGCAGCGGGCGCCCGCTGCGGACATCGTACCACCAGGCCACGATCCGCTTCCCGGAAACCCGTCCCAGGTCGACGGCAAACGGCCGTCCGCTCTCGGAATAGACCATGGCATAGGTGCCGAGGCTGTCGCGGGTAGCCGTACAACGCCCGTGCCCCCAGCCAGCATCCCCGGCGATAACGCCCTGATCGGGAATACGGCGGAAAAACGGACGGCTCTCGATAAGTTCCCGCCCATAGCACACCTGGTAAGCCCCGGGCAGCGAGAGAGATTCCCGCCAGCTCCGCACGGGCCCCGTGACAGGCGCATACCGGCCGGGTTCCCACATCTGCCATACGGCATGACAGCCGTAGGTATGTCCGCAGGCCCCGGAAAAGACCTCGTGGTAGAACGCCCGCCGCACATGCAGGGCTTCGGAAGTGCCGTATTTTTCCCGGTCGAAGTCGATCGGATGTTCCTCGTAGATCGGCTCCCCGTCCAGCACGGGTTTGACGGGCTGCCGGGCATAATCGCGGGCGATGCGCTCCCAAAGGTCGAAATCGTAGGCATGGCCGTTCTGCTGCATGTTGAACGCGAGCCACGGCTCGTCGTGCAGCCAGTCGCCCGAAGAGGATTTCCCCCACGGATGGTAGGTAATCAGGCAGGCCGAATAATCCTCGCGGCCGGCGACACCGCAGGCAATGCCGCGGGCGAAGGCCCGCAGTATGGGTTCACGCCCTTCGGGAGGACGGTCGCCGCCCAGTATCCAGATGATATTCCGCCGGATGCGGTAACGCTCCCCCAGATAGCGCCCGAAAGCCTCGGCACGCCCCTCCGTCGTGAAGATCTCGGGCCCGGGGCCCCATTTGAGGCAGAACTTGTCGCCCCATGCGGGCAGCAGGCCGATGACCAGCCCCAGCGAGTCGGCCATGGCGACCACTTCGTCCACATACGCGAAATAACGCTCGTTGGGCCGGGTGAACCCCGCATCGGCAAACGGCAGGTCGCCGTAGGCATTGGGGACACGCAGCCCGTCACGTTCCGCGAGGCAGACGGCCTGTATGACCGTGAACCCTTTCCGGGCGCGGTCTTCGAGATAGAGGCGCGCCTCTTCGCGCGTCGTACGGTGGAACAACTCCCACGCCGTGTCGCCCAGATAGAAGAACGGCCTGCCGTCGGCATATTGCAGGTAACGCCCGCCGGGATGCACGACGATGCGCCCTCGGGAGAAAGGCCGGGCGCCAAGGGGCGCAGGCGCAAGAAAGAGCGCAAAAAACAGGAACGCAAATAATTTCCTCATAAAAAACGATTTCAGGCGACAGCCGGGAACAAAACGGCAGTCGGGGCCGCCGGAGGCGACCCCGTGCCGGTGTGGCGGCAAAGCCGGGTTACAGCCCCTCCTTCGAGAGCAGCTCCGACGTGTCGATACGCACCTGCGTCGTTGTGAGCTTGTCGTTGAGCGCATAACGCGTCGGGTCGGATATGGTGACCGGCAGGGAAAAATCCTTGTCGGCATTCGCCTTCAGATAGGCGATGTCGACCGTGAGGAAAAAAGTCGCATCGCGTTTCCCGTCGGGGCAGCTCACCGAGGAAGGCAGCGTGTATGCCCGGCCCGGCAGCAACACAGTCCCGTCCAAGGGAGTGCTGCCCACGGAGACGCTGACCGTGTAGGCCTGCAACTCGGCCAGCCCGGCGCGGTAGATGCCCAGGAAAATGTGTACCTTCCCCGCCTGCGTGTCGATGCGGTAATTCTTGTTGGACTGCTGCGCCGTCCCGCCGTTGGGCACGGCATAAGGAGTGTAACCGGCCTGCGGCATATAGATCACCGCACTGCCCCAAGGCCTCTCGCTGTCGGCCTTCTGGCATGAGGCTGCCCCGCATGCGAGGAGCAGCACAGAAAAGAATGTAACGATCGTTCTCATAGTTCGATATTTTTCGGTCTACCAACCCGGATTCTGGTCGAGTACCCCGCCCGATTTTACGATTTCGGCCTGCGGGATCGGATAAAGGTTCATTTTCGGGGCCTCGAAGGTGCGTTTGGCCACTTCGAACGGCGTGTAGGCAAAGCCGTCGCCGCTGCGGGTCACCTTCACGCCGCGCAGGGGCCGGTTGAGCACCGTCCCGGCATCGTCCCAGCGCCGGAGATCCCAGTAGCGATGGTCTTCGAAGGCCAACTCGATGCGGCGTTCGTGTTTGATGGCCGTGCGCATGGCGGCCGCATCGCCCGGGTCGACATCGACCGGGGGCATCCCCACCCCGGAACGGGCACGCACGGCATCCACGGCGTCGCGCGCACTCATCCCGTAGCCGTGGGCGTCGTCGGGGCCGTAGGCTTCGTTCATCGCCTCGGCAAAATTAAGCAATATTTCGGCATAGCGGAAAACGATCCAGCTGCGAAGCCGTTTGTCGTCATTGGTGAGGTTCAGGTTCTCGTTCAGGAACTTGCGCAGGTAATACCCCGTGGGCGAAGCGTTCTGCCGGGCGGGGTCGTCGGCGCCGCCCGCATAGATTTCGAGCGTGCGCCCGTTCCACGTATCGCCGTTGCGCAGGACGGTGGCGTAGAAGCGCGGGTCGAGGCCGGCATAGGCATCGTCCGTATCCTCCCCCGTGGATTCATAGGCTTCCACGAGGTTCTGCGAAGGGCAGATACCCGTACCGCCGCCCTGCGTGCCGATGGGGTAATTCTTGCGTTCGAACTCGTTGGTCGCCCCTATACGCACCGCCCAGATGGTCTCGGGGCTGGTCGTGGAGGTTTCGGCGACGAACAGCCCGCCGTAATCGGGATGCAGGGAATAAATGCCCATGTTGATCACTTCGAAGGCCGCAGCGGCAGCGGCAGCCCACTTGGACTTTTCGCCCGAGGGATTGAACTGCGGGCTGGCGGCATAGAGCAACACCCTCGACTTGAGGGCCAGCGCCGCGCCGCGGGTGATCCGGCCCGACTTCTCCTCGAGGTTCTCGGCCCGCCAGTCGACGACCAGTTCGTTGCGCACCCCCTCGATCTCGCGCAGGATGAGGCCGACCACCTCGTCGAACGTGCCGCGCGGAAGATTGGCCTCCTTCTGGTCGGCATATACGCGGTCGATGAGGGGCACCCCGCCGTAACGCTTGGCAAGCTCGAAATAATAATAGGCTTTCAGCACATGCGCCTCGGCGCGCAGCCGCTGCACGTCGACGATGTCGCGGCGGTAGCTGTCCAGGCCGTTCGAGGTGAGCGTGTCGCGGTGCATACCGAGGATATACCTGTAATCCACCGACTTATCGAGGTAGTCGTGCGCCGCATAGATGCCGTTGTAATAGCTCGTATAGCAATCGTCGGGGTTGTAATAGGCGCTCCAGCTGCCTTCGTTGAACCGCTGCGTGGAACTGAACGTGGTCACGTATTGCGCCTCGTCGGAAACGGCTGCGAAGAGGTTGCCGTCGATCGCCGTGAACCCGTAGGGGATGTGTTCGTAAACGCGGTAGCCCCAGTCGAACATCTGGTAACGGCGCGTGGCCATCATCTCGTCCGTCAGGTTCAGGTCTTCCTTGGTGTCGAGCGCATCGCACCCCGCCAGGGACAGCGAACAAAGGAGGGCGCCCGCGAAAAGGATTCTCATATTTTTTCGTATCATGGCAGTCGTGTTTAGAAGGTTACGGTCAGTCCGAGGTTGTAGGATTTCAGCGCCGGGTGGCCGGAAAGGATTTCGGGGTCGATGTCGTAGTCGCGCATCAGCTTGCTGACGGTCAGCAGGTTGACACCGCTCAGGTAGATGCGGATCTTCGAGATGCCGGCCTTGCTCAGCGACGGCTGCGCGAAAGTGTATCCCAGTTCCACGTTGCGCAGCTTGAGGAAGTCGCCGCTGCGCTTCCAGAGTGTCGAATTGCGGTAGTTGTTGCTGTTGTCCTGCAACGAAAGGCGCGGATAGGTGGCCGTAGCCCGCGTGTCGATGCCCTGTTCGGGATAGTAGGCCCAGCGGCCTTCGGCAATCCCGTAGACGTTGCCGTTGTCGCGGAAGGCAATGTTCTGCAAGGGCGCATCGAGCAGGTTCACGTCACGGCCGGCCGCCCCCTGGAAGAGGGCGAAGAGGTCGAACCCCTTGTAGGATGCCGCCAGCGAGAACGAGTACTGCAACTTGGGCAGGTACGAGTCGCCGATGGCCGTCTGGTCGTTCTCGTCGATGACCGTATCGCCGTTCAGGTTCTTATACTTGATGTCGCCGGGCTGCACGGCACCGAACGTAGGCTTGGGAAGCCCCTCCCTGAGTTCGCCGCCGACGTCGAAATCGTCCCAGTCGTAGAACCCGTCGGCCACATATCCGAACAGGGCGTCGAGCCGCCGTCCCGTGCGTGCCGCGGTCGGCACGGTCACGACCTCGGCCATATAGTCGACCTTGTTGCTGTTATACGAGGCCATGCCCGTGAGCGCGTAATTGAAATCGCCTATGCGGTCGGCCCAGGAAAGCTGGACTTCGAAGCCCTTGTTGGTCATCCTGCCGATGTTGCGGTAAGGCGGATTGTCCACGCCCGAGGCACCGGGGATCATCCAGTCCTGGGTCACGATGCCCGATCTTTTTTCGAGGAACAGGTCGACGTTCAGGGACAACCTGTTCCACAGGCGCAGGTCGATGCCGGCGTCGTACTTCAGGCTCTTTTCGGCAAAAATACCGGGGTTCGGGAGGTAGGACAGCGCCGTTCCCCCGTGCCACGTGTGCTCGGAGTTTCCCGTATTGAGGCCGCCGCGGCCGGTATAGTAGCCCTCCCAGAGGTAACGCATCTCGCCCATCGGAGCCCAGCCGTTCTTACCGACCGAAGCCCTGAGCTTGAGCAGATCGACCGTGCGGCTGTCCCGCAGGAAACGCTCGCGGGAAACGATCCAGCCAAGGCCGAGCGAGGGATAGAACCCCCAGCGGTTGCCGGGCCTGTAATTGTCCGAACCGTCGGCGGCGAAGGAGAAGGTCGCCACATAGCGGTCGTCATAGGCATAGTTGACCGCCCCGTTGACGGTCATGTGACGGTATTCGACCATCTTGCCGGCAGCGCCGTTCTGCGAATAGTCGGTCTTGTAGATATTGTAGAGTATCCCGGCCGAGGCGGAGACCACATGCCGCCCGAACGTGCCGTCGTAGCCGACCGCGGCATTGTAGTGCTGCCACGTCCACTGGTTCTGACCGCTGTCCTCGCCACGGGTATAGGGGGTGTCGTTATCGGTGGTCTGCTGCACCCCGTCGAGCCAGCGCGAATAGTTGCGCGTGTTGCTCGCACCGTCGCGCGTCCAGCTGCTCAGCGACATCGCCTCCGAAAGGTAGAGCCCCTCCACGAGGAAGTCGAGCCGCTCCTTGAGCTGGAAATTGGCCTGCAGGGTACGGTCGTGCGTGGAATTGCGCCCCAGCGCCTTGATCGAGGCCAGGGGGTTGAAATTGTAGATCGGGGTACCCGTCCACGTCCCGTCGGGGTTGCGCTCGGGTTATTCGGAGCTGGGGTAGTTGGCTAGGTCGTTCCACAGGTCGCCCGCGGCGCGGTTGGGGTAACGGCGGTCTTCGATCCGGCCCCCGACATCGACCTTGGCCTCCAGGAAACCGAAGAGGTTCATATCGAGGTTCGTGCGGATATTGTAGCGGTCGATGCCTGCGTTGGCCAGCGTGTCGTTGGTAGGCGTGTCGTAGATTCCCCGCTGCCCCATGTAGCCGAACAGCACGAAATAGCGGACGGTCTTGTCGCCGCCCGAGACCGACACGTCGGCATCGGTATAGGGCGTGGCCTTCTTGGTGACCTCGCGGTACCAGTCCACGTCGGGCAGTCGGGCGACCTGGTCGGCCGTGTAATAGGGTGTCCAGACGTTGCCGTTGTCGTTGCTCAGCGCCTCGTTGTAAAGCCGGGTATAGTCGCCCGTACGCAACGGTTTCTGGAGGGTCATAGGCTGCTGCACGCCGCCCCGGACATTGACCGTGACGCGCGGGCGGCCGCTACGGCCGCGTTTGGTCGTGACCCATATCACGCCGTTGGCGCCCCTCTTGCCGATGGGAGCCAGCGCCGCGGCGTCCTTCAGCACCTCGATCCGGTCGATCTCGGCAGGCGAGAGGAACTGGAAATAGGCCATATTGGTCTGGAAGCCGTCGACATAGACCGGCAGCGACGAGTTGTTGTAGGTCGCCACGCCGCGGATACCGAGCGCAGCCGCATCGTAGCCGGGTTCCCCGTTGGTCTGCGACACGACCAGCCCCGGGATACGTCCGTAAAGCATGTTGTTGATATTGGCCGAGGGGATGGACACCTCGTCACCCGTCACGGAAGAGACGGACGAAGTGACCAGCACCGCCTTCGTGCGGGCCGATGTCCCGGGGATCACATATTCCAGGGCCGCACTGTCGGGCTGTTCCGCAGCCGCGGTATCCCGGGCGGAAACCGGGCCGGCACCACCGACGGCCAGAACCGCGAGTGCCGCGCCTGAGAGGAACACACTTTTCATATGGTTGGGATTCATGTAATTCTGATTTTTTCGGTAAACGATTGTGTATGGGCGGATCAATATCCGGGGTTCTGCACCAGATAGCCCTTATTCACCTCGCTGAGCGTAAAGGGCGAAAGGGACATGCGCTCGTGCCACGTGTATTCGGGGACATAGGAGGGCTTGCGCGTGTAATTGGCGAACTCCTCGGGTTTGCGGGGGTTCCACGACACGCCGGCGGCCTGCGAGAACTCGAACTTGTACTTGGCCCCGCCGACCATCGACGCCCCCTGCTTCCAGTGGCGGGCGTGGGGATACCACTGGTTCTCCACGTAGAATTCCACGGCCCATTCGCGGTGGATGCTCCGCCGCAGCCCCACCCGGTCGGTCTGCGTTTCGTCGGGGATGCCTCCGCGCCTGCGGATGTCGTTCAGGTAGCGCAGCGCCATGGTCGGGTTGCCCTCCTCGTTGTAGGCCTCGGCGATATTGAGGTAAAACTCCGCCATGCGGTAGATCGGGAATTCGAACCATTCGCGCGAACCGGCTTCGTACCAAAATTTGATGTTCTTGGCACAGCCGTCCTGCCACTTGTATTCGAGCTGCCAGTTCTGGTACAGATCCCAACGGCTGTTGCCGGTATTGTTCTTGGGGTTGACGCCGTAGAAATAGAGCGACGCCTGCGCACGGGGTTCCAACTCTTCGGCCTTGTCGCGGTATTCGCCGGCCGGGCGCCAGTCGTCCACGCCCGCCCACGTCTGATCCGTACCATCGGCCTTGCGGTACTGGCAGAGCTGACCGTAGCCGGTGCCGCGGTACTGCCCCAGGTCGTGGCCGGTGTGTGTCGGCATGTAGTTGTTGGTCTTGTAGATACCGTTGTCGTCGGCCTCGCGCTGCTGCTTGTAGGCCAGCAGCACCTCGCGGTTCGACGGCGTGCCGACGGCCGTGCCGTAATCCTTGATGGGGTCGCCCGTGTCGATCAGCTCGAAGCCGTTGGCCTTGCCCCAGTCGATCACCTCCTGATTGGCCAGGCGCGCCGTTTCCCAGCGCTTGGCATCGTAGCCCCCGAGCCAGATCATCTCATTGTTCGCGGGGTCGGCCATCTGCATGTAAGGGGCGTCGGCATTGAAGAGGGGACGGGCGGCATACATCAGCGCCTCGGCCTTGACGGCCAGCGCCACACCCTTGTTCACGCGCCCCAGCCAGTCGGCCGGCCAGCGCACACCTTCGAGTGTCGCGGCGGCCGCGTCGCACAGCCCGACGATGAAGTCAAGGGTTTGCTGCACGGTGGAGCGGGGGCGCACGTCGACCGTGGTGAGCGTCGATTCGACCAGCGGCACACCGCCGTAGCGTTTGAGCATCTCCACGTAGCGGAAAGCCACCAGCACCTGCATTTCGGCCTTGACGATGGCTTTGTCGCGGTCGGACATGTCGGCGACCTTGTCGATGTTCTCGTACACGAGCCACGCCTTGCGGATGTAGGCGTAGTTGTTGGGGAAATAGTCGTCGGTATAACCGGCGCCGTTATTCTCGTTGTTGGCCAGCATGCCCGCCACGACCTGCTTATCCATGTATCCCCATGTCAGGCGGCAAAGGTCTTCGCCGCCCATGATGGCTTCGGTCGTCTCGTAGGGCATGATCGGGGAGTTGTTCCACACCAGTACGGGCAATCCCGAAGAGAGGATCGTGGCGTAGGCCTCGGCGATCGCCCCCTCGGCGTTCTTGGCCGTGCTGAAGACCTCGTCCTGATCCATGCCCGTCACTTCGGGCTTCTCGATGAACCAGTCCTGGCAGGACGTAAGGCCGGCCGCCAGCAACAGGCCGAGAAGCGTATAAATGGTCTTTTTCATAAGGCTGCGACTTAAAATTGGATGTTGAAACCGAAGTTATACACGCGCGTGAGCGGATAGATGATGCCTTCGGACGTACTGCCGTCCTGCACCAGCTCGGGGTCGATGCCGTCGACCAGGTCTTTGCCGCCCCAGGTACAGAGGTTGTTGGCATTGACGAATACGCGGATCGAGCCGATATGCGCCTTGCGCATCCAGCGGGCGTTCCGGAACGTATAGGCCACCTCGACGTTCTTGAGCTTGATATGGTCGGTCGAACGGAACCAGAAGGAGTTGTTCTGGTTGTTCTGGCTGTTGGCCATGTTCACGGACATGCGCGGGAAGGTGATCTGCTTGCCGGCGGCATGGCGTTCGGGCGTCCAGCGGCCGTTCATATAGCTCAGCGGCGTACCGTTTCCCTGGGCGAAGGGCGTGATGAGGTAGCCGTTCATGTTGAACGTCCCCTGCGCCGAACCGGTAAGGAGCGCGGATATTTCGAACCCCTTGTAGCCGAAGCTCAGGTTGCTGCTGAACGCGAAGCGCGGGACGTTCGAGAAGCCCGTCGGGGTGATGTCCTTGTCGTCGATGATGCCGTCGCCGTTGACGTCGACGATACGCAGGTCGCCGCCCTGGACACGGTTGCCGTCGATGGCGTTGTAGGGGTGGTTGGCCACCTCTTCGGGCGTATTGTAGAAGCCTTCGTTGTAATAGGCCTTGTACTGTCCGTAGGCGAACCCCGTTTCGTTCATCCAGGCGTACATGTAGGAGGGTTCGGCCTTGTAGTCGATCTTGTTGACGGCATAGGAGACCTGTCCGCCCACTTCATACCAGAAATCCGTTCCGACGTTGTCGCGCCACGAGACCTGGATCTCGTAACCCCGGTTGCTCATGCGCCCCACGTTCACGGGCGGCAGGGCGCTGCCGCTCAGGCCGATGATGCCCGGCGTGACCCCCAGTTTGGTGAGGATGTTGTTGCGCTTCTCCTCGAACAGGTCGACCGTGACCGAAAGCCGGTCGCGGAACATGCGCACCTCGGCGGCGATGTTGTACGACTCCTTCTTCTCCCACGTGACGTCGGGGTTGCCTGTCGACTGTTCGTATTTGCCGGGGAAGGCCGGGTTATTGACCGAACCGTTCGACGAGCCGAAGAAATACCCGTCGAGCGGAGTGCCGTTCCAGGGGCCGTAGCTGTGGCTGCCCCAGGTGCCGGGCAGGAAAAGGAAGCGGTCGCCGCCGATCTCGCTGTTGCCGGTCTGCCCGTACGAGGCGCGAAACTTGAGCCACGTGAGGATGTCGTTCTTCGGGAAGTAGGGTTCGTTCGACACGACCCAGCCTACCGAAACGGCCGGGAAAAACCCGAACCGCTTGCCGGGCGCGAAGTTCTCGGAACCGTTGTATCCCATGTTGAATTCGGCCAGGTAACGCTGGTCGTAACCGTAGGTGACACGCCCCACCACACCGTAATAGCCGCGGGGGACGTTGTACTTCAGCCCAGGCGAGGTGTAGCGTTCGCCGGTGACGAGCGCCATGGCCGTGACGGCGTGCTTGCCGAAATCGCGGCTGAAGTCGATGCCGGCCTCGACATAGACCTTGCGGTTTTTGCCCCAGCCGCTCTCCTCGTAGGATTTGGCATTGTGTTCGCCGCCGTAATAGAGCAGCTCGGCCGGATCGGCGGGGTTGCGCGTGATCGAATAGACGGGCAGGTTGGGGGTGACGCGCAGCGTCTTGGTAAAATAATGGTCATACGACAACGCCCCGCGTACGGAAAGCCCTTCGACGAGGTAATCCATCCGGTGGCGGATGCGGATCGAGGTATTCAGGCTGCTCTGGTTGATGCGCGCCTGTGCCTTTTCGAGCATGTAGGCGATCGGGGATTTGCCCCATGCGCCCTTGTTGCTGTCCATGATCGTACCGCCGGCATAATCGGTGATGATGCGGCCGTCGGAGACGCCCGGCGCCGAGAAGGGCGGGGCTTCGTAGATATTGAGGCTCTGGTCGCGGTTACGGCCCCTCATGTCTTTGCTGCTGTTGCGGTCGGTGATGATCTTCGTCTCGCGCTCCTGCCCCGAGAGCGAAACATTGATCTCGGTGAGCGGGATGATGTTGAAATCGAAGTTGGTGCGGAAATTATATTTGTGGCTGCCCGAGTTAGAGGCCGCATCGCTGAACCCGAAGTCGTTGGTGAGGCTCTTCTGGTTGGAATACCCCACCGAGGTGAAGAAGGCCACCTTTTCGGTACCGCCGGAGATATTGACGCTGTACTGCTGCTGGGGCGACACCCCGGCGTCGAAAATCCGCTTCATGTAGTCCGTACTGCCGTAGTAGATGGCGGGGCTGTCGAGCAGCGCCTGTTTCTGTTCGGGCGAAAGGTGTCCCATCGCCTCGACCTCGGAGGGCGTATAGTCGCGGTTATGCCGGAATTTCCACAGTTCGTCCTGCGAAAAGACCTTGATGTCGTCGGGCTTGCCGTCGTTGGCGAACGCCTCGTTGCGCAGCACGGCATAGTCGTAGGAATTGACCAGGCTGGGCAGGGTCGTCGGGGAGGTGAAGCCGACATTGGCCGTGAACGAGATTTTCAGGTTGCCTTCGCGGCCGCGCTTGGTCGTCACAATGATGACGCCGTTGGCACCGCGCACGCCGTACACGGCGGTCGCCGAAGCGTCCTTGAGCACGTTGACGTTCTCCACATCGTTCGGGTCGAGCATGTTGAAGGCCGTCATGTCGCGCACGATGCCGTCGATGACGATCAGCGGATTCTGGTCGCCGGCATACGTCCCCACGCCGCGCACGCGGATCGTGGACTCCTCGAAGCCGGCCTCTCCGGTCTTCTGGACGGCGGCCATACCGGCGATACGCCCTACGAGGGCATTGGAAATATTGGTCACGGGGGAGCGCATCAGCTCCTTGCCCGACAGCTGCCCGATGGCGCCGGTGACGGTCTCCTTCTTCTGGGTGCCGAAGCCGACCACCACCACATCGTCGATGCTCTGGACATTCTCCTCGAGCACGATGCGGATATCGGTCTGGGTTCCTACGGGCACCTCCCGGGTGGTATAGCCGATAAATGAAACTGTCAACGTCGCATCCTTGGCCGCCATGACCGTGAAACGCCCGTCGAGGTCGGTCACGGAGCCAGTCTGGGTTCCCCTGACGACCACTCCGGCCCCGACGACCGGCATGCCCTGCTGGTCGACGACCGTCCCGGAGACCCTGGCAGGGGAGACGTCCTGCGCACCGGCGCCGAAAGCGACCGGCAGGACGAGCAGCAGAGCCAGCCCGATCTTCGCGAATCTGCGCAGGAGCCCCGGCACATTCAAATAATGGTTCATTTTCATAGGTATTTAGGTTGTAGTTGGTTGATTGCGTCCCGCGGGGAGAATCGCCGCCGCGGGACAGGCCCGCACTGAGGTTCACCGAGAGGGCCGGAGCACAAAATCGAAAAGGGCGGAGCGTCTTTTTCTTTCATAGGCTGAT